>Ga0209798_10000028_pt1 | contig 94560 bp, 71 predicted proteins | sample DOMMetBare3Fresh_FD_187475 | JGI IMG/M metagenome (GOLD analysis project Ga0209798, IMG submission 187475) | Wetland sediment microbial communities from St. Louis River estuary, USA, under dissolved organic matter induced mercury methylation -... | ecosystem: Environmental > Aquatic >...
CTAACACCCCTTTGGCAAGCGCGTCGGCGACCACTACGTCGCCATTTGAACCACCCTGAGTCATGCCGTTGGCGCCGGCAATGCGGGAATCGGGCATCCAACCTGTGTGCACATAGGTGTCAACGAGCGAACGCACAAAGTCGCGCTCTCGCTCAGGCTGAATCAGAGTAAGCAGCGGGAAGTGTGTGCGAAACGTATCCCAGATTGCGTAAAACTCTTCATAGTGGGGCTCGGAAGAATCCCACCAGACATTCTCTCCCGACAGATCATGAGGCATGTAATGTGAATGAAACAACGCTGTGTAAAAGATCCGGCGCTGTTGGTCGGTGCCGCCTTCAATGTCGATCCGGCTCAGCACGTTCTGCCAGTCGGCTTCGGCTTGTCGCCGCACAACATCAAAATCCCAGCCCGGAATTTCCCGCAAGAGGTTAGCGCGTGCCTTCTCGACACCGATGAAGGAGACGCCGATTTTCATCTGCACAGTTTGCCGGCTGGTGGTGTCAAACGTCGCGTAGGCACCGACTTTTCCTTCATTGGCAGCCGCAGCGGTGCCAGCGTCGATGCGATTGTCTCGCCAGGTGCCAAAGGCGCCGAACGGACGATCGAACTCGGCCGAAAAATGAATCGTGTAGGGAGACTGGTTCCAGCCTCCAATAAAATTGCCGCTACCCTCGAGGCGATTGGGCGCAATGACACGCACCCAGCAGTCCACCGGATGCGGATTTTTGACGGCGTCCTTACCCGTCTCTGGTTGCACCACTGAACTTGCTTCGATTAATAACTGAGAGAGCTTCGCAGCGGGAAACGTGTAGCGGTGCATAGCCACCAGACGCGTCGCAGTTAGTTCGGCTTTGATGTTGTGACGGGTGAGCCGCACGGTGTAGTAGCCCGGCGAGGCCGCCTCCTCGGTCTTCGGCGAAGCAGTATTGTTGATTCGCGGTTGGCCCACCAGAGGCGTGGTCAGAAAGTTTCCGTACTTACTGGCGCCACCAGTGCCACTGACGTGAGTCTGGCTGAAGCCGAGAATGTTTTCATAGGGATTGTAGCCGGCTGTATTGGCATTTGCGGTGTCCGGACTGACATGTACGAAACCGAAAGGAACCTGTGCTCCCGGCACAATGTTGCCGCCGTTCTCAGTTCCGACGAAAGGATCGACATCGGCGAGTGACCGGGCGTTTGCTTGCGCCGACGCGAAGACACAGTTGCCGAGCAGAAGTGAGGGAAGCAGAGCCGCGAGCATGCACGTGCGAGATGACTTCTTAAGAAAACTCTTCATACTCTTTTCTCGCCATACAGCGGCGTAGTTTATGACTTATGGTCTCCCGGGAGGTGCACTCCGGTTGAAGCTCTTAGTGTCCTGAGCCTCCCCTTAGCGGGGTCAACTTCAGATTCCCATCTCCTCACGCAAATACTCTCTGCTGCGCAACGCGCTCTGAAACGGATTTGCGTCTCCAGAGCGCGTATCCACGTCCTGCTCGACGATGGCCCAATCCGTGTAACCGCCATGGGCCAAACCACCGATGACCTGCCGCAGATCGACAACGCCCGCGCCTAGTTCACAGAACACGCCGCGCCGTACCGCTTCAAGAAATCCCACTCCAGTTCGTCGCACTTCCTCCAGAACCGAGAGTTGCACGTCTTTCAGATGAAGATGGCGAATGCGTTTGCCGTATGAGCGCACTGCCTCAACCGCGTCTCCGCCGCCGAAGGTGTAATGTCCTGTATCAAGGCACAATCCGAGCAGATCAGGATCGGTACTCGCAAACAGGCGGGCGATCTCTTCCGGGGTTTCGACGAAAGTGCCGGCGTGATGATGAAAAACAGCAGACAATCCCAACTCGCCGCACGCCTCGGAAATACGGTTCAATATTTGGGCGGCACCCAACCATTGCGTGTCGCTCATTCCGTCGCGCGCTTCCTCAACACGCCCGGACACGGCGATGCGCTCCTTGCTCATCTCGTCGGCGAGTACTATTAGGGACGCGCCGGATTGCGCCAGCAGTTGTGCGACCTTCATTGCTTCCCGGTAGCCCGCCTCGTGACGCTCGGCGTGGGCCAGGGGGATGGGTACGAAGCTGGCGACCAATTGCAATCCGCGACTTGATAACTCCTTTGCGAGCTCAGGCGGCGATGTTGGAAGGTACCCATACGGACCGAGTTCCGTGCCGGCGTAGCCGGTGGCCGCTATCTCATCGAGGACCTGGGAATACGAAATCTGCTTACCCCAACCGGCCACTTCCATCACGCCCCAGCTGACGGGAGCATTCCCGACCTTGATATTCATCCTTGCTGATCCCCCTTGTGCCGATCTCCAGAAACTGATTGAACCAACACGCAATGAGATTGTCACCGCAACGGGTCAACGCTCTCCGCCACTTTCACTGGGCGATTTTCCTTGTATGACAGAGTGGCGGCGACACTTGCCTGCAAGGCCGCGACTCCGTCTGCACAAGTCACCGCGGGCGATTTCCCCTGTAGAACATTTTCGACGAAGTCCTGCAGTTGGGTGATGTAGGCCTGTTCGAAGCGTTCAGTGAAGTAGGGCACTGTGTCGTGTGTAATACCTTCTTTGGTCATTACCATTATCGGTGTCTCGCGGAGGTAACCAATCTTCAAAGTTCCTTCCGTGCCCAGGATCTCGGTGCGAATGTCGTAGCCGTAGACTCCATTCCGGCTGAGGTCGATGGTACCCAGTGCGCCGCTCATGAAAGAGAGACTCGTTATGGCGTTATCGACGTCGCCGATTGCTTTCATTTCCGGGTAGGCGAGCGTCCCGCCGATGCTGTAGACGCTGTCGATCTCGCCCATGTACCAACGGGCCAGATCGAGATCGTGAATACCGCAATCCACGAACAGCCCGCCGCTGTGCGCGGGATCAAGGTATTCAAGACTGGGCCGATAGGGATCGCGCGACGAGGATTTGAAAACGACGGGTTGGCCGATCGCCCCTGCTTCGATCTTTCGCTTTGCAGCGACGTAACCCCTGTCAAAGCGTCGCATAAAACCCATTTGAAAGAACACACCCGTCTGCTCAACGGCGCGCTGCATCTCGCGGGCTTCGGGCAACGCGATTGATAAAGGCTTTTCGCAGAAAATCGGGAGGCCACGCTTAGCTGCTTCCAGGACAATTTCCTTGTGGGTGCTGGTAGGACTGACGATTACCACGCCGTCGACCTGCTTGTCCGCAAGCAAGTCAGGATATCGCCCATACCAATTTGCAACGCCATACTCCGTGGCCCTTGATGCAGCCAGCGACTCATCCACATCAGATACAGCCACGAGGGTGGCGCCGGCGATGCGTCCAGTAAAATATCGGGCGTACGCGCTCCCCAAACGACCCAACCCAATCACGCCAATGCCCAGTTTCTTGCTCATCTAATTCCCCCTGGTTTACTATTTTGCGTCGGTAGCGCCCGCATTTTCCTTGGTGATCAGTTTGATCGGTACGACGAATTCGTCTTTCACCGGTTCACCCCGGGTCAAGCGGTAGGCATTTTCTACAGCCAGGGCCCCCATCATCGCCGGTGATTGGGCTACAGTGGCGTCCATAGTCCCCTTGAGAATGGCCTGACGCGCTTCGTCTGAAGCGTCGAAACCCACCACCGTGATCTGTCCGGTCTTTTTTGCAGCGGCAATCGCTTCCACTGCGCCGAGCGCCATCAAGTCGCTGCAGGCAAACACGGCCTGGATCTCCGGGTGCGACTGCAGGATGTTCTGAAAAACGTTGAAGCCCTGATCACGCTCCCAGTTCGCTGTTTGCGAGGCGACGATTTCAATTCCCGGCGCTGCCTTCAGAGCTTCCCGAAATCCTTTCAATCTGGAATCGCCTGTTTCGTGACCTGGGATGCCTTCCAGCACCGCGACCTTGCCCTTGCCGCCCAGCTTCTTCGCTATGTATTCGCCGGCGAGCCTCCCGCCTTCATAGTTGTCCGAGCCGATGAAGGTCGCGATCTTGCCCTTCGATTCGCTCATCGTTTTTGCATCGACTCTGGTGTCCACAATCACTACCGGAATACCGGCGCGGTTAGCCTTTTCGATAGCAGGGACGATCTCTCGAGATCCGCTGGGCGTAACGCAAAGAGCCGCGACCCTTGTTTGGATCAGATTCTCGATGATCTGCATCTGTTTTTCGACATCCACCTCGCGCTCCGCGGCCTGGACAATCAGGGTTACCCCCAGCTTTTTTGCCGCTTCTTCGGCCCCTTTCTGCATGTCGATAAAGAAAGGGTTGTTCGCCGTCTTGAGCACCAAAGCAATTCTCGGAGCGCCGCCGGCCTGCTCCGTGCCCCGTTGGCAGCTCAAAAAGGTAACGGACAGGATTCCCAAGACAATCAGACCCAGAGCCTTCTTCATTACGTTTCTCCTTATTTACATGTGACGAGCATTATTTTCCGCGTCTCTTCAATCCCATATCGATTAGCACGGCAAGGATAATAACCGAGCCAATCACGACTTGTTGGAAAAAAGATGAGACAGACAGGAGGTTAAGACCATTGCGCAGGACGGCCATGATCAGGGCGCCGATCAAAGTGCCGGCGATGGTCCCTTCGCCGCCCAGCAGGCTCGTACCGCCAATGACGGTGGCTGCAATGGCATCCAGTTCATAACTCATCCCCGCGATGGGTTGCGCTGAATTCAGTCGCGCTGTTAACAAAATGGCCGCCAGTCCACTGAGCATCCCAGCGATGCCGTAGACCATCGTCTTGTAGAGCCTGACGTTGATCCCGGACAGTAGGGCTGCCTCTTCGTTGCCGCCGATAGCATAGCTGTAGCGGCCCAGCTTGGTGCGACTCAAGACAAAGTGGGCCACGACGTAAACGACTATCATGATGATCACCGGGGCGGGCACGCGCAGCACCTCGCCCGTCGCCAGTGAACGGAAACCTTCAGCGAAGCCTGAGATTGGCCTCCCTTCGGTGAACATCAGGGCCGCTCCCCGAGCTACACTCATCATGCCGAGGGTGGCGATAAATGGGGGCAGGCGGCCGACCGTAATCAGCAGTCCGTTTACCAGACCGCAGGCGAGTCCAACGCCCAGCCCAATCATTAAGGCCAGCGGTAACGGCAAACCGCGCAGCAGAGCGCTGGCCATCACTACGCCGGAAAAAGCGAGCACCGAGCCCACTGCCAGATCGATGCCACCGGTAATAATGACAAACGTCATGCCGGCCGCCACAATCGCAATGATCGTCGCCTGTTCGGCAATGTTGAGCAGATTGGAAATGGTCAGGAAGTGAGGTGTCAGCGCCCATAACACGAAGATGAGGCCGAGCAGCCCCGAGAGCGTCCCCAGTTGCCGCCCGTAGTGCGAAATGAAGTTAGGCAGCCTCGCTATTGGCCCAGGGCGCATTGTAAGATCCTTTCCTGACTTGCCTCGGCGGCGGAGAATTCTCCGGCAATTTGCCCCCCGCGCATTACCAGAATGCGGTCGCTCATGCCCAGCACCTCAAGCAATTCCGAGGAGATCATGATGATGGCGACCCCCGTCGCCGTAAGTCGATTCATTAACTGATAGATCTCGGTTTTCGCACCCACGTCAACGCCACGCGTGGGTTCGTCAAAAATAAAAATCTCGGCTTGCGAGCAAAGCCATTTGCTGAGCACGACCTTTTGCTGATTACCACCACTCAGGAACACGACCTTTTGCTCCAGGCTTGGTGTCCGGATGCGCAGTTCTCGTACATAGCGATCCGCGGCTTGCTCTTCCGCGCCGGCCCGCATCACGCCCCAGGTCGAGAACTTGTCCACGCTGGAAAGGCAAAGATTCGCCTTGACTGACAAGGGCAGGACCAGACCCTGCGACTTCCTGTCTTCGGTAAGAAATCCAATTCCTGAATTAATCGCCGCGCGAGGAGAGTTGAGGCGGCGCGGCTCGCCATTGATGTAGATAGTTCCGGAGGTAATCTTGTCAAGGCCGAAGATGGCGCGCGCCAGCTCTGTCCGGCCCGCTCCCAACAGGCCGGCAATTCCCAATACCTCTCCCTTATGCAGGGTAAAGCTGAGGTTATGCAAACCCTCTTTCGTACTCAGTCCGGCGACACGCAATACTTCAGGACCTCGCGCGACCCTCTCTTTCGGGAACAGTTCCGTCAGTTCACGATTGACCATCAGGCGGATCAGCTCGGACTTGTTCATCGCCAGCACGTCATAGGTACCCACCGAGCGTCCATCACGCAGGACCGTGACCCGATCGCCGATTTCGAAAAGTTCTTCTATGCGGTGCGAAATGTAGACGATGGAAACGCCTTTCTCCTTTAACGCGCGGATAATGACGAAAAGTTCTTTGATTTCATGTTCCGTGAGGGCAGCCGTCGGCTCATCCATGATTAGAATTCTGGCGTCGAGTGACAGCGCCTTGGCCACTTCCACCATCTGTTGTTCGGCTACTCTCAGCTCCTTGACTAACTTGCGCGGGTCGAGAGTCAGCCCGAGTCCGCTCAAGGCGAGTTTCGCATCCTGGAATATCGCGCGCTGGTTGATTAGGCCGGGTAGAGGAGACGGTTCTCGCCCCAGAAAGATATTTTCCCCAACCGTCAAGTGGGGTATCAGATTAAATTCCTGGTAGATGGTGCTGATGCCCAGTGTTTGGGCGTGCCTGGGATTTTTGATTTCAACTTCCTGGCCATCGAGAATGATCTCGCCTTCACTCTTCTGATAGGCACCGCTCAGAATCTTCATGAGCGTAGACTTGCCGGCGCCGTTTTCGCCCAGCAGAATATGGACCTCACCGCGACGCAATTCGAAGTCAACGTCGTCTAAAGCGACGACGCCGGGGAACGTCTTGCGGATGTGGTGCATTTCCAGGACAGGGTTATCCGGCATCGAGTTAATCCTGGGAACCTCTGAACAAATCGGAGAGGCACTGCATTCAGGAAAGGTGGCGACGTTAAGTCTCGAGCAGACAAACGCCAGGTCAGTACCCCTTCAGGCTGCCTCTGAGTCAATCTCTCTCCTAAAAAAACTTCCGTTCTCGTTTGATCGCCTGGTCGTAAACTTCGCGCGCTTTCTTGACCGAGTCCATCTCGGAGATTTCAGCCACGGGAACGTCCCACCAGGACTCGTACCCGGGCACGCGCACCTCCTTATCAACTTCAATCACAATGACGGTGGTTCGTTCCTGCCGGCGCGCCTCTTCCAGCGCTCCTTGCAGATCTTCGCGCGTGGTGGCCTCGATGACATGTGCGCCGAGGCTGGCAGCATTCGCGGCAAAATCAACTTTCAATCGCTCGCCATCAAGCTGACCGGTATCGGCACGCCGCGCTTTGAAATCGGTACCAAAGCCCTGGGAGCCGAGCGCCTGCGAGAGTCCCCCAATACTGCTGAAACCATAATTATTCAGCACGACAATCGTAAGCTTGTATCCCTCTTGAATTGTGGTAATGATTTCCGAGGACATCATCAGGTACGAGCCATCGCCGACCATCACATAAACATCGCGCTCGGGAGCAGCCATCTTTACGCCCAGGCCACCCGCGATCTCATAGCCCATGCAGGAGTTACCATATTCGAGGTGATAGCCTTTGGGATCCTCTGTGCGCCAAAGCTTGTGCAGGTCCCCGGGCAGGCTGCCGGCAGCGCCCACCACCACATCCTGCCGGCTGGAAAAACTGTTGACGATGCCGATAACTTCGCTCTGGCTGAGCGGCGGTCCAACGCGCCGCGCAAAGAGCGGCTCGATTTCGCGGTGCCATTGATCTTTGAGCGCAGCGATGCTCTGCGTGTATTCCTCCGGCACTCGATAGCCGGCCAGGGCCAGGCGCAGCTCCTCGAGTGTGACTCTCGCATCCCCCACCAAGGGAAGGGCCGCGTGCTTGTGGGCGTCAAACGGAGCCACGTTGATGTTCAGGAAGCGCAGCCTGGGATTCTGAAAAGCAGTTTTAGAGGCCGTCGTAAAATCACTCAGGCGCGTGCCCACGGCAATCACGAGGTCGGCGTCGCGGGCGATGACGTTGGCACCGATGGTGCCGGTCGCGCCGACGGCCTCGAGATTTTGTGGGTGCCGCCAGGGAAGAGCGCCCTTGCCGGCCATCGTCTCTCCCACGGGGATTCCGGTCTGCTCCACCAGTTGCGCGAGCGCCTCGCAGGCGTGGCTGTAGCTGACGCCGCCGCCCGCGATAATGAAAGGACGCCGGGCAGCGCGAATCCAGTCTACGGCGCGAGCCAGCAGTGCGCGGTCCGCCAGTGGCCGCGAGATATGCCAGACGCGTTTTTCGAAAAGCTCGGTCGAGTATTCCCCTGCTTCGGCCTGCACATCCTGCGGCAGGGCGAGGGTGACTGCGCCCGTGTCTGCCGGAGAGGTAAGCACGCGCATAGCCTCGAGCAGGGCGAAGGGCAGTTGTTCCGGCCGGTTAATACGGTCCCAATAACGTGAGACAGGTTTGAAAGCGTCATTGACGGAGATGTCCTGCGTGTGTTCAGACTCGAGCTGTTGCAGCACAGGTGCGACGTTGCGGCGAGCAAAGATATCGCCGGGCAGGAGCAGCACCGGCAGGCGATTGATCGTCGCCGTTGCCGCGCCGGTGACCATGTTGGTGGCTCCGGGTCCAACCGAAGATGTGCAGGCGAAAGCTCGTAGGCGATCGTTCATTTTGGCAAAGGCTGTGGCCGTGTGAACCATCGCCTGTTCATTGCGCGCGAGGTAGTAACGAAACTCGGGCGTTTGCTGCAGCGCCTGCCCAATCCCAGCTACGTTGCCGTGGCCGAAAATGCCCCAGACGCCGGCAAAGAATGGCCAGGTTTCTCCGTCCCGCTCGACATACTGGTTCTTTAGAAAAGTGATCAGCGCCTGCGCGGTAGTCAGTCTCCGGGTCTTCATGATTGATTTGTGATAGTCCGTCACCTGCGATGGGTGGTAAAGAAACTGTGCTTCGCTCAGCGCACCTCGGCTCAATGCAGATCAAAGGAGATCAAGTCGGGCTCGCATCTTACACCGCCGGGCCATCCAAACGGTTAAAAAATGCGGCCAGGTCCTCCCTTTCCTCTTCACGATACGTATCCGGCGTATTCAATGCTTCCGCGACAGACGCGTTCTGATGGATAATCAGTCCCGCAGCCTGCGCCACCACGAGCGGATCTTCAGCGCCTGGGTAGAGTACGTTGCGACCTACGAGCGCTCCGCGCACGTTCGTTCCGGCAGCCAGGCCGGCTGCTATTTCCCGCAACAACGGCGTCGCGTCGCCAACCGACTCCCCACCGAGCAAGAGGATCGGTAGTGAGGTTGCTCCGGCAACGACCTGATAGTCTTCGCAATAGGGCAACTTAAGCCACAGGTAACGACTACTGTCACCGAGGGCCGCAGCCACCCCTACTATCTTTGCCAACGCCTCCGCGGTCTTGACTACTTTATAAACGTTGTTTTCTTTGATCACCGGCAGGGGCTCCAGAAAAGTCGGCAGCCCCAGCGTATTCAACCTGGTTATTGCGCCGCTGCAACCAAGCATCGTCTTCAGCGATGCGGGTTCGTCATCACAAAGGCGCAGCAAGAGCTTTGCCCCATCCAACTTCCAATCCGCGCAGGTGACGGGTGACGGCCCCGTGATCGGGTCATCCATCTCCCAGACTGATCCGGCGAGGCCGCCTCGATTAAGGCTGGCTATCAGCACCTTTTCATCCAGCAATCCCCGGCCGCCGGCTTCAAAAACTAAATGATGGACGATTAATAGATCCTCGATAATGTCCATGGTCGCCATCACACCGTCGACAAGCGGACTTTGCAGCACGCGCAAGATGCGGGCCAGGTACCCATGGCGATTCGTCATCCGCAAAGAGTCGTCGCCGACTTTCGTCACGCGGCGGGCAGGATGATCGGCGGCTAGAATATTGAGCCTGCCGTCAAGGGTGAGCTTAGCGCGTCGTTTTCGCGTCTGGGCGGTACGCAGCGCGCAATCCGGATTCGACAGGCGTACCTGAGTGATCCTTGCCAGTGCGGACGCGGGAAGGAAATCCAGCTCGCGAAAAGTCTGCATTTCAGAAGCCACCTCGTTCTTCGATGAAAGTCAAAGTTTCCTGTTCGTAGGGCATGAAGTTGGCGCAACCATGACGCGTTACAACGATTGCACCACAAGCATTTCCCATCCGCGCCGAACGATACCAATCCCAACCTTTGAGGTAGCCGTAGAGAAAGCCACTGGCGAATGCATCACCCGCACCGAGTACGTTATGGATCTCGACGGGAAAGGTTGCGGCCTCGATCGTCTCGCCGCTCTGCAGATAAACACTGGTCCCATCACCGCCACGTTTGAGAACCAGAGCTTCGGGGCCGGCGGCCAGGACTGTGTCCACCGCCGTTCCGAGATCTCCACTAACCTGCGCACCCGAGACCTGCGAATGTTCGACCTTAACCGCCAGCCCTTCGCGCAGCAGCCCGGCCTTTACTTCATCGGCGGTCCCCAGGACCACATCTATTAAAGGCAAAACTGAACGAATGGTGAGGCCAAATGAGCGCGGGTCATGCCATTGATCCGGACGAAAATCCAAATCCAGCATGACTTTCGTGCCGCAGGCGCGCGCGCGTTCCGCGGCGAAGATGGTGGCGCTGCGACTCGGTTCTCGGCTCAGCCCGGTGCCCGACAGCAACAGCACTTTACTTTCGGCCAGCGGGGCCGCCAATACGTCCTCGATAGTCAGCTCAATGTCGGCGCAATTGTCACGATAGTAGACAAGCGGAAATTTGTCGGGTGGCTCGATGCCGAGAATTACGGCGCTCGTCCGCCGGCCCGGTTTGCGCGGAATAAATTTATTGACCACACCTTCCTGTTCGAGAAAGTGGAGGATGAAATCTCCCACCGGGTCTTCTCCGACCGCTGTCAGCAGCACCGAGCGCAAACCCAGTCTGCGAGTACCGACACTTATGTTCGTCGGGCAACCGCCGACGTAGGCTGCGAAGCTCTTGATTTCAGGGAAGGGCACGCCGACTTCATTCGCATAAAGGTCAATTGAACTCCGTCCCATGAGCAGGACGTCGAAGGCCCTGTCCGTCATCATCTTTCCTTCTGATTCATGCGGGCGGTTACCACGGGTACCCGTGGGTCCTGTTCGGACCATGTTTGCCGGACCCAGGCGTAAGCGGGATCATCCGCAGCCGCCATTGAACGCGCGCTGCCGGCAAGCGCATTCAGGTAATAGACATTGTAGCCATGCGCCGCCACGACAGGGTGATAACCTTCGGGAATCAAAACCAGTTCACCGTCGCGCACGGTCAGCGTTTGATCGATGGTTCCGTCCGCTGAATACACTCGCTGAATTGCATATCCTTCCGGGCGGTCAACCTTGTAGTAGTAGAGTTCTTCGAGGTCCACCTCCGCGGGAGGATTATGCACATCGTGTTTGTGTGGTGGATAACTGGACCAGTTTCCGCTGGGGGTGTAGACCTCGACCAGCAACAATCGCTGCGCCGCAAATTCAGGCTTCAGGATATGGTTGATTTGACGAGTTGCATTGCCGCCGCCCCGAATTTCCACTTCGACCTCGTCCGGGGTGATGAGATGTGCTGGAAACGATTCTTCAGCGCGCGAGAAACAGAGCGCGAACTCACAATTCGTTTCGGCACGGACAGTGAAGCCGGTATGCACTGACAAGTACAGCGTGGTAGGCAAGCCGGCGAAGACATGCGGGCGATCGCCGACCGCAATCCAGGCGCCGACAGTCGAGTCTATGGAACAAGTCCCCCCCAACACCACTAATCCCAACTCCGCAGAGCCTGTAGTACCTGAAAACGTTTCCCCGCGTAAAAGCCTGCGGATGCTCATACTCAAATACTCAAAGCCGGTGGACTCGGGTGTGACGGCCAACGTTTCTCCTGATTGGAGCGGCAGCGAGACTGGCTTGATCAGCAATTCCCTGGCGTAGTCCGGCATTTATAACCCTCAATCTCTTGTTTTGGTCAGGGCAGTTTACGCATCCTGGCGAATTTTGCCAATGATGATCTAACTTTCTGATCCAGTTGGGGCTTTGAAATCGTCGCGGATGCGGAGGGTTAAAGCAAAGTGCGAAGGGCCAAGAGCGAAGTGACTTTGTCGATGGAAGTACCACCTCAAGCAGGGGCCAAAAAATTACGGCCGCGATTGCGCAGCCGTAATCTTCGGAGGACAGGCAAACTTTAGCATTTAGGGCTGAGTTGACGATGTTTGCTGGGTCAGACCGCGATTGAGAACTATCTTCACCTGGACCCGGCGGTTTTGCGCACGTCCCTGTGCGGTCGAGTTGTCCGCAACGGCATCAGTCTTACCGTAGCCCATCGGTGTCACAAAACGGCGCACGGGAATCTTGTGGTTCACTGCCAGATACTGGACCACCGCGTCGGCGCGCTGGCGGCTCAGGCGAAAATTCTTGGCTTCGCTGCCGGATGAATCTGTATAGCCCGCAACTTCAATCAGATACCCCTTGGCGTTCAGGGCTTTCTCAGCCAGCGTATCGAGCTGTTGCTTTGCCTCTGGTGACAGTACTGCGCTATTGATCTTGAAATTCACCGCCAGAGATTCCTTCACGTCGTATTCGTCCAGGGCTGAGACGCGTTCATTGACTTCTGTCACTGTCTTTCTCGCTTCAGCAGCGATCGCGTAAAGCTCATCCATCTGGCCAGACATGCGCTCCTGATTCGCTTCCACGGGATTGACGCGGGTGTCGGTCGTGATCGCTGCCCTCATGTCCGATTCATTAAATCTGATCTTGTCGGCCACCAGTTGGCCCTGGGCATCGCCTCGTCCCTCCACTTCCACAATCAGTCCTCGTAAGATGTCGGTGACCGGGTAACTCTTGCCACTGCGAAGGAAGCCACCGTTGGTCTTAATACTCGTCCGGTCAGTTAAGAGGACCTTGAAATTCGTACGATTGCGGTCGCGGATTATAAAAGTATCGGCGTCGCGTCCAATGACGACACCTTTGAATTTCATCTTGGCGCCGTTTGGAATTGCCTGGTTGTTCACATTCTGTACCCTGACAATTTGCGGGTCGCTTTGCGCCTGGCCCAGCTGGGCTGCTCCCAGCATAAGCACGAGGCCAAGAATCGCAGTCAAAAAACGAACTCTATTCATCTCACGAATAATCATTACTTTGCTCCTTAAGATTTTGATTGAGGGAAACAGGCAGCACTCGCTCGCGCCTGTGTCAACTTTACCCGTCCCTCAATGGTACCTCGGCCCTTAGACCGTCGCCCTTGTCTCTGATCCTGAATCACTAAATTGTCAGGCAACAAAAACCATCTTCCAACGGACAGTCAGCGGAATTAAAATGCTGACTGATCACAATAAGCACCGCCCGGATTTCGACCTCCTGGCCCAGTCCGGACGGCTAGGTAATTAGATACCAAGCAGAGAGATAAGTGGTTACCGGGTGCTTACAATAACCTTGTGAAAGGATTGTCCTCGTGTTTTTGTGGGCCGCAGGCTGGCCGTGGGGTTTAGCTTTGCTGCCCGCTTGGATTTGACTGGGACTGCTGTCTGACGCGGTTGGCGATGGTGTCAATCATGTCCTGAAATACGAGCGCATGCAGCAAATAAACAGAGTACCAATAGAGTCGGCCGGAAAGTCCACTCGGATCGAAGATCGCAGTCTGCCGAATTACCGAGCCATTTGCCTCGGGTTCCACTACAAATTCCAGCCAGGCGCGGCCCGGAAGTTTCATTTCAGCCAGTAAACGTAACTTATGAGGTCTTTCCAGCTCTTCAACGCGCCAGAAGTCCAATGCATCTCCAGTTCTGAGATCCCTATGCAGTGGTCTCCCTCTCCTCATACCGACTCCGCCCACCAGGAGATCAAGCACTCCGCGCAGGCGCCAGAGGAAATCATATCCAAACCACCCTTTGTTGCCCCCGATGCTCTCGATGGTATTGAAAGTTACTTCCGGAGTGGCTGCAACATGTTTCTCTCTGTAGTCAACCAGCCGATTTCCAAGTTGGAAACCGCCAAAACTTCCCGGTGTGCCACTGGCTGACAGCGAATCCGACCATCGAGTTTCAGCGAATTTTCGATCCTCGTTCTCCAGAGCGGCCTGCATGGCCTGAGCCGCACCGCAGGGCCGCAACGCAAATAATTCCGCAGCTCGTTTGCTGGTGACGACGGTTGGATGTTTGATGCTCTCGATCAGCTTTCGACCTACGCGCGCATAGAGGGGAGTAACGAAACCGAGCCACAAACTACTGAGCCTGGGAGTGAGCACTGGAACGGGTATCATCACCCGCTTCAAGTTTCGTAGACGCGCATACTCCTCCATCAGCTGACGGTACGAGAGCTGATCGGCGCCGCCGATCTCCACGACTTCGCTTGCTTCGAGTGGAATCGCGAGAGCCTGCACCAGGTAGCTAATTAAATCCTGGATCCCGATTGGCTGGGCCAGCACCGACACCCAGCGCGGCATGATCATCACCGGCAGGTGCTCGGTCAACGAACGGATCATCTCGAAGGACAGGCTTCCGGATCCCAGCACAATCGAGGCGCGAAACTCCAGGGTCGGCACGCCCGACTCGCGCAGGATTCTTCCCACTTCATGTCGGCTGCGAAGATGCGGTGATAACTCTTCTTGCTCGTTGCCAATTCCGCCGAGATAAATAATTCGCTTGACACCAGCTTCGCGGGCCACCGCGGCGAAATTCTGTGCGCCGAGTCTCTCCTGCTCCTCGAACCCTTTTGACTCACCCAACGCATGGATCAGGTAAAAGGCGGTGTCCATTCCCGCTAACGCCGGTCTGAGGGATTCTTTGTCGAGAACATCTGCAGCAAAAACCCTGGTGGTCGGCGACACACGCGAGCGCAAATAGGCCGGCGTACGGGCGATGCAATTTATGGTGTGTCCCTGAGCCTCCAGCACTTTCAGGAGACGACCGCCCACGTAACCTGTCGCTCCGGTGAGCAGAATGGAGTGAGTATTCAATACGGTTTTCTTCTATCCTGGTGATGCCTGTTTGTTATGGCTGCGGCGTCTTGATCACACGGGCAGTATCGAAGCCCTGGTTAGCCATCTTCGCGAGTAACCCCTGATAGAGTGCATCGTCAATTTGCGGCGTCCGGCTAAGTATCCAGAGGTATTTGCGGCTCTCGTCACCGACGACTGCGTACTCGTAGTTGGCACCCAGGTCAAGGATCCAGTAATCGCCATAGAACGGCCAAAAGAAAGTGACCTTGAGCTTCGCATTTGTTTTCTTATCCACCACTTTAGCTTTGCCTGTCGCCGTCTGAAGTTTTCCCGAAGCCTTCTTACATTGATTAACGACTTCTATTTTTCCGTCGGTGCGTAGCGTGTAAGTAGCAGTTACGGAGCTTACACACTTTTTCTCGAAGCGGTTGGGTAGGCGGGCGATCTCGTACCAGCGACCGGCATACTTTGAGAGATCCACCGCCGGCACCACCGGCAGCGGTTTTCTCTCTCCGCTTTCGTTGCCACTCACAGTCATCGAGAAGATTGAAATTACCAGCATTGCAGTCAGCTTAATAAACATCATTTTCGAAACAGTCCTTCAGTGTATTGGATTCTACAACTCTTGCGCTCAACTAGCCTTGCACGAAAAGTGCTCTCTGTTTGTCCGCGTTAGCGAACAACTGAGATTTGTCCGCGTTCAGCGGACGGCTGAAAATAGCCCAGCAGTTCACTGCTGGGTGGGAGATCCAACCCAAGTCTCAGTCCGTGAAACGGACGGCTGTCAAACAATGGAGAAGCGAAGGTTTTTCAGCCGTCCGTTTCACGGACTTCTTTGTATCCAGGTCATCGGTTCCCAGCGATGAATCGCTGGGCTATTTTCAGCCGCCCGCTGAACGCGGACCTTATCTCGCAAAGCTCGCTCAACTTCTTAGATAATCTGAGCGGAATAAGCGATTTACTTTACAGTCCGGCTTTAGAGGTGTCAAGTTGTGCCCTTTGAAGTTGCCTTGAAGTTAGAGCAGTGGCCGATATGAGCGACTTGTGATACGATGCCGTCCGTCGAAAATGACCACGCGAAATTATATTTGAAGGGAATTGAATAATGGCTGGTAGTGCGCTTACTACGAAAGAGGTAGGGAAGCTTCTCAGCGTCAGCGAGGCGACGATCAAACGTTGGGCTGACGATGGACTGCTCCCCTCAGAAAAAACAGTCGGAGGACATCGGCGCTTTTCTCTGACGGAGATTGCACGTTTTCAGCGTGAGCGGGGCGCACCACCGCAGCCACGGGCATCAGCAGACGGTGCCAGGAAGAGGGAATCCATAGCAGATGTGATGCCCGGCATCCTGTTTCAGCACCTGGTCAGCGGCGACGAAGAGGAGACGGCTACCCTGCTGATTAGCGCGTACCTGCAAGGGCATAGTCTGGCGTCGCTCTTTGACCAGGTACTCACACCCGCCATGCACCAAATCGGCGACCTTTGGTATCGTGGCCAGCTCACCATTGCCGACGAACATCTGGCGACGCACACGGCCATTACGGCGGTGCACAGGTTGCGCAATGTAATCCATTTGCCGCCACCGCGGGGATTCCGGGCAGTGGCTTGCGGGGTGGAGGGCGACCTCCATGAATTGCCGATCCACCTGGTGCATGCCTTGTTGCAGGGTGACGGTTGGGAAGTGGTTAATCTGGGACCTAATACGCCTTTTTTCACTTTGGCCGAAGCGCTGGCCCGACACCGTCCGCGATTTCTATGCATCTCAGCAAAACTAATGACCGACCCGGACCGGGTTGCGCGCGATTATGCTCAAGTGCGAAAGGCAGCCGCAAAATTCAATACTGCAATCGCAGTGGGTGGTGATGGATTTGCGGATCCCTTGGTGAGGCAACGATTTCCTGCGGATTTTTACGCGCAGACGTTTGTACAGTTAGTCAACTTTGTGCATTCCATTGTTCTGAACAACGATTAGCCGGTTGATACCGATCTCCAGGCAGTCTATTTCCTTTGCAGGGCTCGTGACTCCCGGGTGGATTTTGCACTCAATCCCTGGTTCCGTATCCAAGATCACGTGCCACCTCCTCTCGTTCTTCCCGCAGACCCAGCCTCAGGGCATCCAGGACAGGTAGCCGGGCGACGTTTGGCATCAGCGCCTTGCCTCGTACCGAGTACCAGATAATTTGATTCAGAGTTTGAGAATCAGCCAGATCCGGATGAGACAGATCCTGCTCCGACGAGCGTCTCATCCAGTAAGCAGTTTGCGGGTCGCGCGCCGGCGGGGTGATTAGATTATCCAGCGCGACGTTGGGCAGAAGTACATGATAAGGAGTCAAATCAGGCTCAGACTGGAAAATGTTCATGGGGGTGGCAGTGGCATCAAGTTGGTTCATCGGCTCGATACCCAGCAGCAGTTCCATCGTGCGAATAAGACTAACGGTATTGTGGAATTCGTGAACCAGTAAGCCTGGTCGATTGTAGGCGCTGATCACCAGGGCCACTGAACGATGGGCATCGACATGGTCAGGGCCATCCTGTGCGTCATCTTCAACTGCAAAGATCGCTGTGTCTCGCCAGTAGGGGCTGTTGGAAACTGCTTCTATCAACGCGCCCAGTGCATAATCGTTGTCGGCAACAAAGAACTGGGGTGTTGGCCGGCGGGCTTTGAGGCCGTCCGTATGATCGTTGGGGAGCCGCATGATGGAAAGACTTGGGAGGCGATCTGCCTTTCCCACTTCCCGCTCAGCCACGAAGCCTCGAAACTCCTCGAGCCAGGCTCCTAAGCGCGACACACCGCGGAATCGCGTCTCTGGATGAACGCTGCTGATCACGGGACTGGTCCGTCCTCCGGATTCTTTGGCGGCGCGATAAGACTCGATCGTCATCGCGTCGGGCGTATCGAGGTCGAAGTTGCGAAAGATATCGTTAAAGTGTCCTTCCAGAGATTTTTTTGTCGGAAAGGCCGAGACTGTGGGCGAGATATCCGGATAGGCCTTCTCGCGATTATTTTTGATCGCAGCTACGTCGGCTGCTGAAAGTGTGGGGATGAATTCGCCATAGTTGCGATAGGTCAAACCGGCACGCGCTGCTGCGTCCCAAAGATAGAGGGTTTCGGGCTCGGCTGCATCTCGCCCGCCGTGCAGGTACGGAATGAAACGCTGCATGAAGTTAGCGACATCTCCAGCCACTACGGAGGAACCGAAGAGCGGTGGAACGTCCCTGATTGGCTCGTAGTTGGGAAGGCGGTTAAAGCCTTCGTAGTCATACCCGCGTCCACGCCTGCTGTATTCCCAACGATATGCTTTATCGACGTAGTCACTGGAAAACGCCGCTGTGGACCAGTTGTGTCCATCGGGACTGGCTTCCGAATTGACAAAGAAACGATCGAATAGACCGAACCTGAGCGCCAGTGCCTTGTGATTGGGTGTAATTTCCTGCCGAGTGCCGTCGGGTCGGGCGGCCGCCTCACCGTCACCGAAGATCGCCAGACTGGCATCGCCATCCACGCGAGCACCATTTCCGGCTTGTGAGATATCGCCGAATACCTGATCGAAAGTCCGGTTTTCCTTGATGACGTAAATGATGTGTTTGATCGGAGAAGGCCCGGGAAATAATCTGGTTTGCGCGGCTCCGAGTAGTCCGTTGTTGCGCATTACCTGTTGCGTATAACGAACGAGTTCACGATCATCGGGAATTGCAACAGCGCTGATGTTGCCGGAGACCAGCGAGACACTGTACTGGCCGCCCTGGCCGCTGCCTCGACCACTTCCGGCTGGAAAACGATCGTTGGGGGCGTTAGGGCTGCGGCCTGAGTTGTTAACAACCAAAGAAGACCCTTCCACTCCTGTGCCTTTTCCATTGCCAATAAAAAGGGTGTTGTTCGCGCTGGCCACTGCTGACGGATACATCCCAGTGGGAATCAATCCGCGCACAGTGCTCACCTCATGCTTATCCCGCTTGGCATAGGCTGGCTGGTCGGCGCTTCCGGAGTTGTCCAGAGATTTTTGCGACAAAGTTACCACCGCAACCGAGTTACTATGAGCGTTGGCGACAAACAGAGTGACGCCCTCATGATCGAGTGCGAGGCCTTCCGGACTGTTCCCAGGCAGCGCGTTTTCTGCAAGGCGCACGTTGATTCGTTCCACCTCGCGATCGTAGCGCGTATCGATCACGGAAACGCTGTCGTCATCCGAGTTGACTACATACAAACGGCTGCGCGTTCCGTCCCAAAGCATTGCCGTCGGATGATGCCCCACCTGAATGTAGGACACTCTGGGTCGATTGTTGGCGAAATCAACCACGGCAACAGAACTGTCATTCCAGCATGAGACGTAAGCCTTTGCTGTAGCCCCAACCGGATCGGAATATCTGTTTTGAGGTGGACTGTCGGTCTTTTTCCGAAGGTTTATGGGGCTGGGGTCGCGGGCTCTGCCCGGGCCGTAGGGGATCGCCACAACGCCGTAAGGATAGGTGAAGTGCTCGCTGTCGTGAGGGCTCACGTTTTGTCCCGCGAGCGCGATGTGTGTGAGCCTTCTCGCGCCACGAAGATCGTTGATGATCCCCAGACTGTCGCCGAGATTGTTAGCCACGAACATTGTGTTGCCGTCAGGACTGATGGCCAGGCCGGCGGGATAGACGGGTGCGCGATCGCTGTTATATCGAGGTGACGGCGCAGCGGTAGCAAAACCGCTGATATCGATGAAGGGTGGCGTAACGATAGAGTTTGGTCCCGCTGATGTGGGTGTAATTGGGGTTAAACTTCCGGGAAGGAAGCGAAAGATCCAAATCTTATTTTCGAATCCACCTGACGCATACAGCGCGTAGGAGCCATCTTCATCGGCCGCTGGCGAAAAAGCCACGCCGACATTCACACTTTGTGGTGAAGGAAAATAAACATTCTGCACCACCATAGCCGCGGGCGCGTTAAGGTCGATAACACTGAGTGATTGTTGTCCGCGATTGCCGCCGGAGTTGAACTGGATTCCGAAACCGCTGTTAACGGCTATGAGATAACGCCCACCGCCATCGCGTCCGGAGTGATCGGGGCTGCGGACCAACGCGACGGGTAGGGAGCCCACCGCGGCCTGGCTGGTTGTCCTGTCTATCACCAGCGTCCCTGCCGGAGTCAAGCGGTTCACCTGCGAGGCCTGCTCCTGGTCAATATGTCTGGACGCTAATGAGCTAATGCTGCTCAGCAGAGCGAGCAGCAGCAAAAAAACTGAAAGAGCTGAGCCGTGAACGTATTTCTTCCGTGATCGTCCAGTCATTTAGGACCCCTCCAGCTGTTCATTAGTGTCCGACTTTATTGACCGCAGATGTTAACAGGAAGTCAAAGCCCTGTAAGCCCGAAATTTACCCCAATATCTCGACGATAAAGTAATTTTCCGCAAGTCCTCAGGGTAATTTTCCGCTGCAAAAATCAAGGTCAAGGAGAATACCGCCCGTTTTCAGCAAAATCCGGTAGGGGTACGCAGATTGCCAAACTGGACTCAAAAGCGAGCATCGATCAATGGACGGGGCGGCAAGTGCCCCCTTTTCGAATCCGGGAATAGATAAACCGCGCAACCCAGTACGGCTCCGATCGGGCCAGGCGATCATGGCGACCACTCAGGCAGAAAGTTTATTGGGAGAGACTGGATCCAGTCGCCGTCTAATCTATTAGAAGGCTCGCCAACATCGGCGACGGCACGTTTTCACGAGTGATTTGCTGGTCCTGATTTTCCCCGGCCCTTCAGAGCTTTGCCATAACAATTATTGAAAAGGGAAAGGAGGCTTCATGAACCGCTCTAACCTTTCGATATGGCAGGTGATGCAGGCCAAAGGCTATTCGCGTCGCGACTTTCTTCAGTTTTGCGGAGTTGCGGCTACAGTAGCCGGCCTCGAGGTCAGTGGCCTTACCAGTATTGTCCAGGCCTTTGAGACCAAGCCTCGTCCTCCGGTGGTCTGGTTGCACTTCCAGGAGTGCACCTGCTGCAGTGAATCTTTCATTCGCTCTTCTCATCCCATCGTCGCCGATATTCTGCTCGACACGCTCTCGCTGGATTACACCGAGACGTTGCAGGCGGCCGCAGGTTTCCAGGCTGAGAAGAGTCTGCAAGACGCCATCAAGAATTATCCTGGCAAATATATTCTGTTGGTCGAAGGCTCAGTGCCCATGAAAGACGACGGCGTCTATTGCACGATTGCCGGGAAGTCGGCTGAACAGATTCTGAAGGAAGCGGCAAAAGATGCGGCCGCGATTGTCGCCTGGGGCAGTTGCGCCTCGAATGGATGCATTCAGGCGGCCAAGCCCAATCCTACTAACGCCACCGCCATTCACAAGATCGTTGGTAAGCCGGTAATCAACGTGCCGGGCTGCCCGCCAATCGCTGATGTCATGACGGGCGTGGTCACCCACGTGCTGGTTTATGGTGGACTTCCGGAACTCGACAGCCAGGGTCGTCCCAAAGAGTTTTACGGACGACGAGTTCACGATACTTGTTACCGCCGGCCGTACTACGATGCCGGCCTCTTTGTTGAATCATGGGACGACGAAGCAGCGCGCCAGGGTTACTGCCTTTACAAGATGGGATGTCGTGGGCCGGTCACCTACAACGCCTGCTCCGTTACGAAATGGAATGGCGGTGTGAGCTATCCGATTCAGTCCGGGCATGGTTGTATCGGCTGCAGCGAGCAGGGATTCTGGGACAACGGCCCTTTCTACCAACACTTGTCGGCCTTTCCGGGTTTTGGCATCGAAACCACAGCCGACAAGATCGGGACCGTCGCAGCCGTGGCCACGATCGGCGGCGCCGCCGTACACGCCATCACCTCCAATGTTCGCAAACGCAGGTTGCGCAGTGAACTAAGGACCGAGTCGGCCACAACCGAGAAATCTGTCGAAGGAGGTGATCACCAATGACCCGCGTAGTAGTCGATCCCATCACCCGCATTGAAGGTCACCTGCGTATCGAAGCCGTGGTCGAAGGTGGCAAGATCACGGAGGCCTATAGCTCAGGCACGATGGTGCGCGGCTTTGAAAAGATTCTCAAGGGCCGCGACCCGCGCGATGCCTGGGCCTTTACCGAACGAGCCTGCGGCGTGTGCACGACCGTCCACGCGCTCGCCAGCGTGCGCACCGTCGAAGATGCGCTCAAAATCTCGGTGCCGCAGAACGCCGAGCTGATTCGCAACCTGATGTTCTGCACGCAGTACGTCCAGGACCACACAGTCCACTTCTATCATCTGCACGCGCTCGACTGGGTAGACATAGTCAGCGCGCTTTCCGCCGATCCGGTGGAAACGTCGCGGCTCGCCCAATCGATCTCCAGCTGGCCGAAAAGCTCGCCGGCATATTTTTCCGATCTGCAGAAGCGCCTGAAGTCCTTTGTCGACACGGGCCAGCTCGGAATCTTCGCCAACGGCTATTGGGGGCATCCCGCTTATAAGTTGCCGAAGGAGGTGAACCTGTTGGGCGTGGCCCATTACCTGGAAGCGCTGGAGTGGCAGAAAGAAATCGTCAAGATTCACACCATCTTCGGCGGGAAGAACCCACATCCGAATTACCTCGTCGGCGGTGTCCCTTGTTCTATCAATTTGAACGAGGTTAACGCCATCAACTCTGAACGGCTGAACCACGTCGGTAAGCTTATTAACGATGCGCTTACGTTTGTCGAGCAGGTCTACATTCCTGACTTGCTGGCAGTGGCCGGCTTTTACAAAGACTGGGCCGCGATTGGTGGGGGTCTGAAGAATTATCTGGCTTACGGAGATTTGCCCACCCAGGGTTACAACCACCCCGAGTCTTTCAAGTTCCCGCGCGGGGCAATTCTCGACCGGAACCTGAACGAGGTGTACGAGGTCAATGGCCGAAATGCGGAAGAGATCAAGGAGTATATCGCCCATTCATGGTACTCGTATGCCGGCGGTGACGGCGTGGGCCTGCACCCCTGGCAGGGCGAGACTGAATTCAACTATACGGGGCCTAAGCCGCCTTATGAGTACCTGAACGTAGATGGGAAATATTCCTGGATGAAAACTCCTCGCTGGAAAGATCATGCGATGGAGGTTGGGCCGCTTGCTCGTCTATTGGTGGCCTTCGCCAAAGGCAACACCGAGGTCAAGGACGTTCTCACGGAAGCGATTACGAAACTCAATGTGCCGCTGACTGCCTTGTTCTCGACACTCGGCAGGACCGCGGCCCGCGGCCTGGAAACGCGATTAGTCGTGCACTGGATGAAAGGCTTCTACGACGAGCTGGTTGCCAACATTAAAGCCGGCAACGTCACGACTTTCACTCGCGAGAAATGGGAGCCAGCTACCTGGCCGGCAACGGCGGAAGGGGTTGGCCTGACGGAGGCGCCGCGCGGGGCGCTGGCCCACTGGATCCGCATCAAGGATGCCGCGATCGACAACTACCAACTGGTAGTTCCGAGCACCTGGAACGGTTCTCCTAAGGATGCGAAGGGACAGCGTTCAGCCTATGAAGAAGCCCTGATTGGCACACCGGTGGCGAATCCCGAACAGCCGCTCGAGATCCTCAGGACGGTCCATTCGTTCGATCCATGTATCGCCTGTGCCGTGCACTTATATGACCCGGAAGGCCGGCACATGCACGACGTGCGCTTTTATTGAGGAGGACGCCATGAGTACCAATGTGAGCTCAGTTGCTTATCGACGAGTTTACGTCTGGGAGTGGCCGGTCAGGCTCTATCACTGGGTGAATGCCCTGTGCGTCCTCGCCCTGATAATTACCGGATATCTGATCGGGAATCCCATGACCATCTGGAAGGCGAATGAGGCCTACCAGCAATACTGGTTTGGCTGGGTCAGGTTCATTCACTTTGCTGCCGCCTACATTTTCTTTTTCAACTTTCTGCTGCGCATCTACTGGGGCTTTGTCGGCAACCGATTTGCGAAATGGCAGAACTTCATTCCCCACACCAGAGAGCAATATCTGGAGATCCTCAACGTTTTGAAGGTAGATATTGCGCAAGCCAAGGTGCGGGGGCCGATTTCCATTGGGCACAACGCCCTGGCCGGCGTTACTTACTTTCTTTCGTTTCTGGTCTTTCTGTTCCAGGCCGTGACCGGGTTCGCGCTCTACTCGAGCATGAGTCCCTCGTTTTTTCCACGTTTGTTTACCTGGATAGTGCCGTTGATGGGCGGCGACGCATCCGTACGCCAATGGCACCACCTGTTCATGTGGTTCTTCGTCGTTTTTACGATCGTGCACGTCTATCTGGTGGCTTATCACGATCATGTAGAAGCGCGCGGAACTGTTTCCTCAATGCTCAGTGGCTGGAAGTTTGTAAAGGAAAATGCGATCAAAAGAGAAAAAAGCGACTGAGATACTTATCCTGGGGATAGGCAACCTGTTGATGGGCGACGAAGGCGTCGGTGCTCGCGTCGCCCAACAACTCAGTACCTTTGTTTTGCCTGCAGGGATTGAGTGTCTCGACGGAGGAACCGGTGGCTTTCACCTTCTTGGGCCAATGCAACAGGCCCGGAAAGTCATTCTCGTCGATGCCACGGTTGATGGAGCGCCCGCAGGCACGGTGCGCCGTTTGCACCCCCGCTTCGCGAAAGAATATCCGCGCACGCTGACGGCCCATGACATTGGATTGAAAGATTTATTGGATGCCTTCTATTTGCTGGGCGATTCTCCGGATGTGACACTGTTCGCTATTTCAATTCCGCCCTTGCAGCAGCTGGGAATGGAGTTGTCTCCTGAAGTCAATGCCATCGTCCCGCAAGTAGCGCAGATGGCCCTTGAAGAAGCGACCGCCGTGGCGCTGAGTTCTGTCGCCTAAACAAAGCTTCTAAGCATGCATGAGTTGGCAATCACGCAGGGCATCTTGGAGATTGCCGAACGAGAGGCGGTCAGGCACAACTCCAGCCGCATCACCAGGGTCAAGTTACAAATTGGAGAATTCACCGGCGTCGTAAAAGAGGCCCTGGAGTTCTCTTTCGATGTCGTTAAGCAGGGCACGCTGGCCGCTGATGCGCAACTGGAGATTGAGGTCATCAAACTTCGTAAGCGGTGTCCTGGCTGTGACGAAGTGTTTGCGTCAACGGACCTGTTCGACTTCTTTTGCCCGTTGTGTAGTGCACCAGCGGAAATAGTCTCTGGTCGCGAGATGCAGATTGAGTATATCGATCTTGATTAGCAGGAGGCCGTCAATGCACCGCATCACAGTTGGAGCCAATATCCTTGAGGTGAACGACCAGCTCGCCGAAGAGAACCGGCAGATCTTCCAGAAGCGCGGAGTCTACGTCGTCAATATCATGTCCGCGCCGGGGGCGGGCAAGACGTCCGTCCTCGAAGAGACAATTAAGCGTATCCGCGACAAGTGTCGCCTGGGCGTAATCGAAGGCGATTTGATGACGACGCTCGACAGCGAGCGAATGGAAACGCTGGGCGTGCCCGCTTACCAGATCACGACCGGCACGGTCTGCCACCTTGACGCTCGCATGATTCATAACGCGCTGCATAGATTCAGCCTCGACGGGCTCGAACTCCTATTCATTGAAAATGTCGGCAATCTGGTTTGCCCGGCAGAGTTCAACCTTGGCGAAGAACTGAAAGTGATGGTTTACAGCACTGTCGAAGGAGCTGAGAAGCCAAAGAAGTACCCGGTAATGTTCCATGAGGCCGCGGCGGTGCTGCTTAACAAGATCGATCTGCTTCCGTACTCGGGTGTGTCACTCGAGGAGTTGCAGGGTAACGTGCTCGACGTCAGTCCCGAGGCCGAGATTTTCCCGATGTCCTGCCGCACTGGGGAGGGCGTTGATGATTGGGTTGACTGGCTGGTCCAGCGTGTGGCGAAAGCGAAAGAGATGCGGGGCGAGGCGGTAGCGATTGGAGTTTAGGGTCCCTGTCTCTAAAGTTCGCTGAATAATGCGACCAGCCTGCGGAGCCGGCGCAGCGGTCGTTCTTGTAGAGGGTTCTATGGAACACCATGCGGAGATGGGCGACTACGCTGTCACTCGCTATCGCGGGTTCGGAGCTTTTCTTGAATGGCGTCCTGGGGCTTTCGCCCCACGCTTTATGCTGACTCCTGCTCCGCGGCTGGACCCATGATTGCGCCGTTCTAGTCTGCGAAATTTGCGACCTAAGGGCCTGTTAGAAAAAGCCGCCTAAAACCCAAGGAAGGACCGAACCCTATGTGTCTGGCAGTCCCAGGAAAAATCGTCAGCATCACAGGTAACGACCCGTTGCTAAGAAGCGGCCGCGTGAACTTCGGCGGTATTGTCAAAGAAGTCAATCTCGGATACGTGCCAGAAGCGCAAGTTGATGATTACGTGATCGTCCACGTGGGCTTCGCCATCAGCACCGTTGATCAGGCGGAAGCCGAACAGGTCTTTGAGTATTTGCGACAGATGGGCGAGCTCACCGAGTTGGAGGCGGGCCCGATATGAAATACGTCGATGAATACCGCGGCGCTCAGGAGGCACAGACTTATGCACGAGCAATAGCCCGCCTGACCACGCGACCCTGGACCATCATGGAAGTCTGTGGCGGGCAGACGCATGCCATCGTCAAGTTTGGCATCGATGAGCTACTGCCACCGGCTGTCGAACTGGTCCATGGGCCTGGCTGTCCGGTGTGCGTTACCCCACTCGAGTTAATTGACAAAGCGATTGAAATTGCCGCGCGACCGGAGGTCATCTTTTGTTCGTTCGGCGATATGTTGCGCGTGCCGGGCTCGGCCAAAGACCTGTTAGTGGTGAAAGCACGCGGCGGCGATGTCCGCATCGTTTATTCGCCCATGGATGCCCTGAAAATCGCCCTCGCAAATCCGGAAAAGCAAGTGGTGTTCTTTGCCGTCGGCTTTGAAACCACCGCACCCGCGAATGCGATGGCTGTATTTCAGGCACATCAGCAGGGAGTAGAAAACTTCTCGATTCTGGTTTCACACGTCCTCGTCCCCCCGGCGATGGAAGCCATTCTCTCATCGTCAATAAATCGAGTGCAGGCATTCCTCGCTGCCGGTCATGTCTGTACCATCATGGGCTACAACGAATATGCGCCGCTCGCGGAGAAGTATCAAGTACCCATTGTGGTGACGGGATTTGAGCCATTGGACATCCTGCAAGGAGTTTACATGTGCGTCAGGCAGTTAGAAGAGGGACGCGTAGAAGTCGAGAACCAGTACACACGTTCGGTTCGCCGGGAAGGAAACGTCCCCGCGCAGAAGATAATCGCTGAAGTGTTTCGAATAGTGCCGCGGAAATGGCGTGGCGTGGGCGAGATACCGCGAAGTGGGCTGGGGCTGAGCGCCAAATATCAAAGTTTCGATGCCGAAGAGCGCTTTGGCGTCGCTAGCTACACCGCTGAAGAATCGCCTGAGTGCATTAGCGGGTTGGTGCTGCAGGGTGTGAAGAAGCCTGGTGAGTGCTCAGCTTTCGCTACCGGGTGCACACCTGAGCATCCACTGGGTGCGACGATGGTTTCGTCCGAGGGCGCCTGCGCTGCCTACTATCGTTATCGCGGGGTGCACGCGCGAGGTCTGGCCGTAGCCGGCCAGGAAGGTTGATTCATGCAAGCCGTTAAAGAATTTTCGCTCGCTTGTCCGATTCCGATCGAGCATTACCCGCACGTGCTGCTGGCACATGGTGGGGGCGGCAAGTTGATGCACCAACTGATCGAGCAGATGTTCGTATCGAGTTTCGGCAATCCTTTGATCGAGGCGCGTCACGATGGGGCGGTTTTTGCTGTTGGCCCTACCCGTCTTGCTTTCACCACCGACTCCTACGTGGTGCAGCCCCTCTTCTTTCCCGGTGGCGACATCGGAACCTTGGCGATTAACGGCACGGTTAACGATCTGGCGATGTGCGGCGCGAGGCCTCTGTACCTGAGCGCCGGCTTCATTCTCGAAGAAGGTCTGCCGATGGAAACTCTTTGGCGCGTGGTCCAATCAATGCGTGGGGCGGCGGATGCGGCCGGCGTTCAGCTTGTCACCGGCGATACGAAAGTCGTGGATCGCGGCAAGGGCGACGGCATCTTCATTAACACCGCCGGTGTCGGCGTGATTGAACACGGGCTGTGCGTGGGTCCGGACCAGGTGCGGCCGGGTGATGCGCTAGTAATTAATGGCGATCTGGGACGCCATGGCATTGCAATCATGGCGGCACGCGAAGGCCTCGAATTCGAGTGCGCCATCGAGAGTGACTGTGCGCCGTTGGCGAACATTGTGCAGGAATTGATCGCCGCCGGGGTTGAGATTCACTGTCTCCGCGATCTGACCCGCGGTGGGCTGGCCAGCGCGCTGGTCGAGATAGCCGAAGCTGCTTCGGTAAGCATCAGAATCGAGGAAGCGACAATAGCAGTGCGAGGGGACGTGCAGGGCGCCTGTGAAATTCTCGGCTTCGATCCTCTGTATCTCGCCAACGAAGGACGATTCGTCGCTTTTGTGGCGTCCCGGGATGCCGAACTTGCCCGCCGCATCATGAACGCTCATTCGCCCGGCGAGGGTGCTCGGCTTATCGGCAAAGTCGCCGGCGACTCACCTGGGACAGTTGTCATGAAGAGCCTCATTGGCGCCAACCGCGTAGTGGATATGTTCACCGGCGAACAGCTACCCCGCATCTGTTAGAAAACTCAATCTGCCAACCGGTTCCTAATCTCCATTGGCCAGCCAGACTTTCATCGCGGTAAAGCACCTGTGCAATAATGCCTCGGAGTCGTGATTGCATTGATAACGCAGCCCCCACGTTATGAGCGAAGCACAACGGAAAGCGCAGAATCAATTGCCCGACTTCGATGCCTGGGTAGATGAGCACGGCAGTTATCTCTACAAGTATGCGATGTTTCGACTGCGGGACGGCTCGGCTGCCGAAGATTGCGTGCAGGAAACCTTCCTGGCGGCTCTGAAAGCTTATCGCGGCTTTGAAGGCCGGGGATCCGAACGGACCTGGCTGGTGGGAATCCTGAAACACAAAGTCACTGACCATTTCCGCCGGCTTGCTCGCGAGGCGCCCATCGGAGAAACCGAGGACGAGTCGTTTGAGCATGACGAGTTCTTCACCAGAAGCGACCAGTGGACGAATCACTGGAACGTGAACTACGCGCCCAGCGATTGGCACACGACGCCTGAGGAATTGGTTGAGCGCAGCGATTTTTGGGAAGTTCTGCACAATTGTCTTTCGCCTCTGCCCCAGCGCACGGCCAGCGCTTTTACGCTCCGCGAGGTCGACGGTCTCAGCAGCGAAGAGATCTGTGAAGTGCTCAGCATCACAGTCAACAACCTCTGGGTGAAGCTGCACCGGGCGCGTCTGCATCTGCGCAACTGTCTCGAGCGAAACTGGTTTATGAAAGAAGCGAGTCACGAAAAATGACCCTAAACGCTTACGGCAAAGTCAAACGATCCCTCAGATATTGGCTGCTGCGCCGTTTGCCGAGCTGCAAACAGACAGTCAGGGTCATGTCGGAATCTTTGGAGCGAAAACTTACCCTGCGCGAGCGGATCAACGTCAAGCTTCATCTTTGGGTCTGTCTCTGGTGCGTCTGGTATATCGAACAATTGAAACTGGTGCGCACGACCGTTCGCGCCAGGGCAGAAGATCTCGAGTCGCCGGCCCTTCCTTCCCTCTCACCCGAAGCTCGCGCGCGTATCAAACTCGCCCTTAACGACCGTCGGGACCAATAGGACCTCCAGCCCGTAAGGTTTTCCCCGTCTTCGCGACCAACCTACGTGAGGGCGAGTTTTGACTTGAAGACTCGCGCACATTTTACCAACGATGACTATGCAAATTGCCAACACTGGGTCGCACGATCATTCGCATGGCCCGAACAGGTTTGCGGTGATTCCGACTGCTGAGCGTCTGAACACCGATCCCCGGTTCAGTGGCCGCGGGGTAACGATAGCCTTCCTGGATTCGGGGTTTTGCCGGCATCCGGATTTGATCACGCCCACGAATCGCATCGCTGCTTTTCATGATGTCAGCGGCGATGAAACCCCACTCGACATTGGGCATCCGGTTGAGCCGTGGCATTGGCATGGCACCCAAACGACGGTCGCCGCGGCCGGCAACGGCCATTTGTCCGATGGAAAATATCACGGAGTTGCTGCCGGCGCGCAACTTGTACTGGTGAAGGTCAGCAAACGAGGGCGAATCAGTGAAGAGAACATCGCCAGCGGTCTTCGCTGGGTCCTGGAAAATCGCGAGCGTCTCAATATTCGCGTGCTTAACATCTCGCTGGGGGGAGACGAAGACGTTCCCTGCTCGCAAAGCACCATCGATCAGCTGGCCGAAGAAGCCATCCGTGCGGGCATCGTCGTGGTGGTCGCGGCAGGTAACTCGACTGAGAGGCCACCGATTCCCCCCGCGAACACACCCGCAGTGCTTACCGTGGGCGGCTACGATGACAACAACGAACCGGGCGGCGGCCGACAGGATCTTTATCACTCAAATTTTGGCATCACTGCGGACGGAACTGTAAAGCCCGAGATCATTGCGCCGGCAATGTGGGTAGCCGCGCCAATTCTGCCAGCAACGCCATCGTACGAACGAGCCGAAGCGTTATCGAGACTAGCGGCCGCGGCGGATTATCAACTCTCCAGCCTGGCACGAGAGCTTGAGGACGAGGCCGAGCTTCCCGCACAGCTGAGGTCAGCGGACGCTACCAGGATCAGAGCGTTTGTTGAGTCTGCCTTACAGCAACTGAAGATTGTTGCGGCCCACTATCAGCATGTTGACGGCACTTCGTTCGCCGCCCCGATTGTTACTTCGATTGTGGCCCAGATGATCGAAGCGAATCCCGGATTGACGCCGGGCGCGATTAAGAACATTTTGCTTTCGACGGCGGACCGAATAACCACTGCACCAGCCATCCGCCAGGGATATGGGGTGATAAACGCGCGTCGTGCGTTGGCGCTGGCGCAGCGCGAACAGCACGGGCTGAATATCGTGGGTTGTGGCCCGCCTCGAGTCAGGAGCGGCCGGCTGTTATTTGTCTATCACGACGATACGGCTGCGAGTGTGGCCCTGGCCGGCGACTTCAACGGCTGGGATGGTGCTACGACGCCGCTGGTGAAAGACGGCTCGGGACTTTGGTTTGCAGAGATTGAAGCTCCCAAGGCGGGACGCTATCAATACAAGTTTATTGTGGATGAACGCCGCTGGATTGAAGATCCAAGCAACGGCATGAAGGCGCCTGACAATTATGGAGGTCTGAACTCAGTCTTCGCGCTTGAATAAGATAAGGAAGATTTTGAAAACCTATCTGGACGGGAAAAAATGGGTTAGAAGGCGGCTTTTGTGCATGCTGCAGCCCTGCCAGGAAATGGTTCCGCTGATGTCTGAATCACTGGAACGACGACTCAAACCCGTGGAACAACTGAAACTCAGACTGCACCTGGTGGTCTGCGTCTGGTGTGCCCGTTATCTCAAACAGATAAAGTTCATCAGACGGCTTGCTCGACAACGGACGGCCTCCGCAACTCTTCAACGGGATGCCTCATGTGTTGGTCTCACAGTCAAAGCTCGTGAACGCATTGCCACAGCGCTTGCACAAACTCCGGAAGACTACCATCCAAACCAGGCAGCGGAATGAAACAGGGTTCATCTTGGATGAATCCAAATAATGGCCCAGGTTGCGAAGCACACGGCCGCATAGGGCCCAGGGTTAAGCGAGCAATCCTCGGGTTCGTTGTTCCTATGGAGCGGATCCTTCCGTTCCGCTTGGCTTCCACCTCCACTATCTGCTTTCGCCGGTCAGCTGTTCCCAAACTCGCATGTCAAAAACTGAATCTCAGCCAGAGACCCACCACGCTGTAAGGAAACGAAGGCCACTGCGACTAGTACCATGACTGAAGGAGTTACTTCAGCCGGAAACGAGTCAAAAGCAAGCGAGGTTCGCGCGAGGTCGCGCTATTAGCAAGATGGAACTGACTAGTTCTGAAAATGTCAGTGCGTTCGATCGCTTGCGCCGGCGAGTGATGATGCCGGAACCCTGGACTGGCGCAAAAACAAGCAGCGTTTCGCACCGGTGGAGCGAGCAAATGATCGAAGCCTTAAAGGCACATTGGCCGGAGTATTTGATGGAAGCGGTCGAGCTGGGTGTGTTTATGTTCGCGGCCTGCGCCTTTACAGTCCTGCTGTTTCACCCAGCTTCTCCGGTCACTTGCGATATTCAGAATGTAATCGTGCGAAGACTGTTGATGGGAGTCGCGATGGGCGCTACGGCCGTTGCTCTCATCTTTTCGCCGTTAGGGAAACGATCGGGGGCGCATTTTAACCCGGCTGTCACGTTGACTTACCTGCGGCTGGGCAAGATCGCTGTCTGGGATGCAGGGCTCTACATCTTGTTTCAATTTGCCGGAGGCATTATCGGGGTCCTGGTTGCAGCCCCACTGCTCGGAAATCCATTAGCTCACGCGGCAGTAAACTACGCCGTTACGGTACCTGGTCCAAGTGGTCCCGCGCCTGCATTTCTCGCCGAGCTGACGATCACTTTCATCCTGATGTCAGTGGTCCTGATTGTTTCAAACACAAAGCGATTAAGTCGGTGGACCGGACTATTTGCTGGGGGATTGGTCGCAACTTACATCATTCTCGAGTCCCCAATTTCCGGCATGAGCATGAATCCGGCGCGCACCCTGGGCTCCGCTTTTGGAGCAAATCTCTGGACTTCGCTTTGGATTTATTTCACGGCGCCACCACTGGGAATGCTGTTGGCGGCCGAGATCTACCAGAGGGTCAGGGGCGGGGAGGCAGTGGCGTGCGCCAAGCTCCATCACCACAACAATCAACGATGCATCTTCCGATGCAGTTTTCAGGGTTAAACGAAAACCATGGCCAAAGGGGCAACAACGATGAATTTCGAATTTCGAATTGCGGACTGCGGATTTCCAAATCAGTTGGCGAGCGTTTTGCAAACCGCGAAGGAACGTTCCGAAGTGCGCCATTCGAATTCCGAAATTCCTCAGCGCCTTTTCGACCAGACACGACTTTGCACAAACACACTTTGAGAGAAGGAGATTCAGTCATGAAGAATCGTAGGCTTGCAATCAATCTGCTGCTGCTCGCTGTAGCTATGCTCGGTCAGTTTGTCGTTGCCACGGCAACCAGGCAGCGCAGCGCCAAACAAACAAAGTTCACCGTACGGGTAGAAAATATTTCGGCGCCCGATGCCCAAACGGCTTCCAATGGCGCCAAATGGTCCTTCGCGCTTTCGCCTGGACTCTGGGTCTTGCACGACAGGAAATCCGGGCTTTTTACCGAGGGCAGGGCAGCCAGCAAAGGCCTCGAGTCGCAGGCTGAAGATGGCGATCCTTCCGGACTCGTCAATCTGCTGGCGATGAATCATCACGCTTCGGCACTCCAGGGGGTTTTCAATACGCCCATTGGCATGATGGGCCCCGGCCCAATCCGCCCAGGCGAGAAGTACGAATTCAGTTTTAGCGCCAGTCCCGGAATGAAGCTTTCGCTGACCATGATGAATGGGCAGTCGAACGACGAGTTTTATGCTGCGGATGAAAACGGCATTGCTTTGTTCGATTCCCGAGGCATGGCGCTGAGCGGGGACGTCACCAGCAAGTTCATCCTATGGGATGCCGGTACCGAAGTGAACGAGGAACTTGGCATCGGGCCGAACCAGGGACCGCGGCAGAAAGGTATGAATACAGGCCCCGACGAGCACAGCGTAGTCACCCGCGCGAAGAAGGAAGCGATCTACACCAGAAACACCGAACTCTTCCGGGTCACGATCAGCGCTGAAAACGGAATGTAATCAACGCAGAGATTGGCCGCCGGCCTGTGGGGCCTGGGACACCCCGGCTGTCACCGTTGCGGAAGGAGAAGAACCATGAAGTCAACTTTGAAGATCGCAACCGTCACCTTGGCGCTGCTGCTAACGACCACCGTCGTAAATGCGCAAACGGCCGACAGGAAAACGCTGACGATTGAAGGCGCAAAAAAGGTAATTGCGGCCTCGGTCGCCTACGCGCGGAAGAACAACGCGCCGGGTGGGGTCATCGCAGTCGTCGACGACGGTGGCAACTTGATGGCGCTCGAACGGCTGGATGGCACCTTCGCCGCAGGGGCCACCATCTCGATTGGAAAAGCCCGGACCGCCGCGCTCTTCAAACGACCCACTAAAGCCTTTGAAGACATTGTCAAGAACGGGCGCACCGCGATGGTTGCATTGCCTGACAGCTTGTTCACCCCGTTGCAAGGCGGCATTCCCATCGTTGTTGACGGCCAGATCGTGGGCGGAGTCGGTGTCAGTGGGGCGTCGAGCGCGCAGCAGGATGAAGAGTTGGCAATCGCCGGGGCAAACGCGCTATCGGGCGACGTAAAGATGGGCGACACGAAGCAAAGGGGCAACTCACCAGTGCTTTTCTTTGACAGTCGTCAGGTCTCCGCGTCTTTTGCGACAGGCGCCGCGCTGCTCGATGGAACAAGCCGGAACTACATGGTTCATACCAGCCGTCGCGACAAACCCGGTCTGGCCGAGATTCACACGCTCGATACCGACATCATTTACGTAGTGGAGGGCACGGCCACTCTCGTTACTGGTGGGAGCGCCGTCGCGACGCAAGAGGTTGCTTCAAATGAGATTCGCGGCTCGCATATCGAGGGTGGCGAAACCCGCCAGTTGTCCAAAGGCGACGTCATTATCGTTCCCAACAACACGCCGCACTGGTTCAAGGAAGTAAGCGGCAGGTTTTTATACTACACGATCAAGGTTCGTTAGAAGGCGGGCCTGCCATCCGCAGTCCGCCACGAAACCGGGTGCGGTGCTGCGGTAGAGAGAGAGGTGTCCAATGAATTCACGAAGACTGATTCAAGGTGCTTTCCTGCTGGTAATTGCGGTCTCGCTGTATGTCGGGTTGGCGCGAGCATCGGCGTTACGGGGAAAGACATCGGCCGATGTTCCGGCCGGCAAGCCTGAGGCGACGATTGATCTGGCGACGGCCGATGGTGTCGGGTTGGTGAAAGGCGAATGGCGTTACAGCGACACGAAGATCATCGAGGCCGATTTTCGCGGTCCTGGCGCCGACCGGCAGCCGACCGGTTCCGCAGTCAGGACCTATGACTACACGCCGCACGCCGGCGGCGCCGACTTTGACGATTCCAAATGGGAGGCCATTAGCCCGACAACTTTGGACCAACGACGCGGTAGGGGCCGCCTCGGCTTCAACTGGTACCGCCTCAGGCTGACAGTGCCGGAGCGAATCGGGGACTTCGATCCGACCGGCTCTACCGCGGTGTTTGAGACGTCGCTGGACGATTACGCCGAGATCTGGGTCGATGGAGAACTTTCTCGGGCGTTAGGCCAGTCGGGTGGATCGGTGATTGCCGGATGGAATGCGGACAATCATTTAATCGTAGGCCGCAACGTCAAGCCGGGCCAGCAAATTCAACTGGCGATCTTCGGCATCAACGGCCCACTCTCGAATCCACCGACAAACTTCATCTACCTGCGCTATGCGAAACTCAGTTTCTATAGAGCAGCGCCCGGTCCAGTGGCCCTGACGCCAAGCGAGGTTAACGTTGAAGTGGAGCGCAACGATCCGGCAATGAATGAAGTTGTCGGGCCAAATCCGAAAGTCTTCAAGCTCGCCGAAGGGTTCAAGTTCACCGAAGGACCAGTCTGGGTAAATAAAGATAGCGGTTATCTGCTGTTCAGCGATCCAAATGCGAACACCATCTACAAGTACGCGCCGCAGGGAAATGACGAAGGTAAACTTGAAGTCTTTCGCACGCCGAGTGGGTATTCCGGCGCCGACATCGCTGAATACGGGCAGCCGGGCTCGAACGGTCTGACACTCGATCCGCAGGGGCGTCTGACCATTAATCAACACGGCAACCATCGGGTCGTGCGGGTAGAGAAGGACGGCCGCGAAACGATACTGGCCGATAGTTACCAGGGCAAACGGCTCAACAGTCCAAACGATCTGGTTTATCGATCCGACGGCACGCTGTTCTTTACCGATCCGCCGTTTGGTTTTCCCAAAGCTTTTTCAGATGCGCGCAAGCAATTGCCTTTCAGCGGCGTCTATTCGATTTACAAAGGCAAACTGCAACTGGTGAGCAAAGACTTCAGCGGGCCTAACGGCATTGCCCTCTCTCCCGACGAGAAGTATCTCTACCTCGGCAACTGGCCGCGTGCGATTACAGGCCAGCAACCACCCCCCGGCGACGACCCGGTCAGCGAAATCGGGGAGCAGCACAAGGCGATCATGCGTTACGAAGTGCAGGCCGACGGCACGCTCCGCAACGGCAAGCTCTTTTTCGATTTCACGAGCGCGCCGGGCGAAGATGGTCTCGACGGGATCAAGGTCGACCAGAAAGGCAATCTTTATGTCTCGGCGCCGGGTGGTCTGTGGGTGATCTCGCCCGAAGGCAAACACCTGGGCACGATCATCACGCCACTCCACCCACACAACATGGCCTGGGGCGACGCGGATGGAAAGACTTTGTATCTGTGCGCGCGTACGGGGCTTTATCGCATCGGTTTGCATATCGCCGGCGTACGGCCGTGAATTTATCAACCAGGACCCGAAGGATTCAGCGATGGTTATCGAATTGGAGTCCGAGAATCGAGGCAGATTGATCCGCGGGCTGGGCGAGTTCTTTATTCGCTATGGTCTGGTGCTCGTGCTGGGCTGGATCGGAGCCATGAAATTTACTGCTTATGAAGCTGCGGGCATCAAGTCGCTGGTTGAAACCAGCCCATTAATGAGCTGGATGTACAAGGCTCTAAGTTTGCAAGCCACTTCGAATGTGATCGGCGTCGCCGAGCTGACCGCAGCGCTACTGATTGCGATCCGACCACTGTCACCAAGGCTCTCGGCGATTGGCAGCGTTCTTGCCGTTTTCACGTTCCTGGCAACCCTGAGTTTCCTGTTCTCTCTACCCGGTTGGGAGAAGACTCTCGGCGGATTTCCAGCGCTTTCGGGTTCGGGCGGATTTCTTTTAAAAGACGTAGTGCTGTTAGGTGCAGCGCTCTTCACACTTGGCGATTCGCTTACAGCAGCCAGCCATTAACCGCCCGCCCAGCTTCAATCAAAGGAGGAGCGAAAACATGGTCAACATCGATGAAGTAGTTGAGAGAATCCTCCGCCGGCGCGCCGTCATACCCGAAGGGCGGAGCGCACTGGTCGGTATCAGCGGGATCGACGGCTGCGGCAAGGGATATGTTGCCAGGCAGATTGAAGCGCGGCTGGCCCTGCATACGGTCGCGGTCGCGACCATCAACGCGGACGGCTGGCTCAACCTGCCAGATAAACGTTTCGCCAGCAGCAAGCCGGCAGAACATTATTATGAAAACGCAATTCGCTTCGACGAGTTTTTTTCTCAGTTGCTGTTACCCCTGCGCGATCACCGCTCGGTCCACCTGGAAGCGGACTTTACCGAGGAGACGGCCAGCAGTTACCGCAAGCACACTTACTGCTTCAAGAGCATCAGCATAATCCTGGTAGAGGGCATTTTTCTCTTTAAGCGTGAGCAGCGCAAGCTGTTCGATCTGGCCCTGTGGGTCGACTGTTCGTTTTCGACGGCCATGGCGCGCGCTCTGGAACGAGCGCAGGAAGGGTTATCCTCGGCGGACACGATTAGGGCCTACGACACGGTCTATTTTCCGGCCCAAAGAATTCACCTGGACCGCGACAACCCGCGAGGAGCGGCCGATCTGATTCTCGACAATGATGTTTACCTCGGCCGGTATTCCTGGCCCGTGCAATCTCTCCGCAGGTACGCTCGCGCCCACTGAACAGGGAAGCCACGGCCCGTCTGTTTACGGCTGGGCCGCTCTATTTTATAATGCCAACCCTCGGCATGGACCACTGTCTGGCTGGCAACAACGAAAACCGAGGTTGGTGAAATGGCCCCCCTAATACCTGCCAACGATTATGAACGACTGGCGGCACTCCGCCGCTTCGATGTGGTGGGCTCGCTGCCGGAGCAGGAGTTTGATGATCTCGTCCTGATTGCGTCGCAGATCTGCGGCGCGCCCATAGCATTGGTTAGCTTCCTGGAAGCAGATCGGCAGTGGTTTAAGGCCAGACTTGGTCTCACCGTTTCTGAAACACCGCGAGAGATTGCCTTCTGCTCCCACGCGATTCAGCAAACAGATTTAATGGTGGTGAACGACGCGCGTGCCGACCAGCGGTTTGCAAACAACCCCCTGGTCACTGGAGAACCGCAGGTGCGCTTTTATGCGGGGATGCCACTGATAACCCCTGATGGCTTCGCCCTCGGCACACTATGCGTGATCGATCGCGAACCGCGAGAGTTGACGACAGAGCAAGCTGATGCACTGCGAGCTTTGGGACGACAGGTGGTGACCCTGCTGGAACTGCGTCGCACGCGCACCGCGCTTGATTCGACTGTGAGCGAGCGTAAGCACCAGGAAGAGAAGCTGCGCGAGAGCGAAGAGTTCAAGACGAGACTGATCGAAAACAGTAAAGACTGCATCAAGGTGCTTGATCTGGACGGCCGGCTGCTTTCGCTGAATGCCGGCGGCCGGGAGGTGCTGGAGATCTGCGACTTCGACGCGGTCTGCGGCCGCGTTTGGGAAGAGTTCTGGCAAGGGCGCGATCGCGAAGCTTGTCATGCGGCGCTGGAGACGGCGCGGCGGGGTGGTGTCGGAAGGTTCATTGGTTTTTTCCCGACAGTTGAAACACGTAAGCCCATGTGGTGGGACGTCGTCGTCAGTGCGATCCAGGGCACGAATGGGAAACCAGAGCGACTGCTGGCCGTCTCACGCGACGTCACGCAGGGCCGCTATGCTGAGGAATTGCTCAGCGCCATAACCCAGGGCACCGTCGCTGTAACTGGGCGTGAATTCTTTCGGTCCCTGGTGCAGCACGTCGCCAAAGCGCTCTTCGTGCGCTACGCCTTCGTGGCCGAATGCCTCCCCAACCGCCGCGCGCGATCGTTGGCATTCTGGAACAGCGATCATTTTGATTCCGACTTTGAATACGAACTGGCCGGCACACCGTGCATGAACGTCGCCAGGGGCGAGCCGTGCCAATATGGCGAGAATCTGCAACAGCTCTTTCCTGAAGATATAGGCCTGGTAGAAATGGAGGCGCAGAGCTATCTTGGCGTGCCGTTATTCAGTTCTGAGCATCGTGTAATCGGGCACCTGGTAATCATTGATGACAAGCCCATGCCGCGCGAGCCGCTGGCGATTTCCGTGCTTGAGACTTTTGCCGCGCGCGCCGGGGCCGAGTTGGTGCGCCAGCAAGCCGACGTGGAGCTGAGCCGGCTGAGTCAGGAGAGAGAAGCCTTAATTAACGTCAATCGTGCCATCGGGCGGCATCTGCACCGCGACGAGTTGTTCGGAGCCCTGGCCTCCTGCCTCAAAGATGTTTTTGAAACCGATCGCTTTGGGATCGAAATTCCCATCGAAGGCGATCGGCTGCAGGGACACCTACTGACGCCGAGTGGCGCGGCCCGGGAGCCGACCCGTGTAAAGGTCTTGCCGGCCAGAGGTACTGCGTGCGACTGGGTACTGCAGAGCCGTCAATGGCTCGTTTTCGCCACGCGTGAGGAACTGCGTGAGCAGTTTCCCCTCACTTTCGCCGTGATGGCCACGGAGGGCATGGAATCGCTCTGCGCGATGCCGCTGGTCAGCGACGATAAAGCAACGGGAGTTCTTTTTTTCATGGCCGCGCGGAAGTCGGCCTACAGCAATTTGCGGCGGGGCCTGCTCGAACAGGTAAATAGTGCTGTGGCGGTGGCCCTGGACGACTGCCTGGCCCACGAGGAAGTCCGGAAGTTGCGTGACCGTCTGGCAGCGGAGAACGCTTACCTGCAGGAAGAGATCCGCAGCGAACACAACTTCGACGAAATCGTCGGCCACAGCCCCACGCTACTGGCTGTCCTCCGTCAAATAGATCAAGTGGCCGCAACCGATGCGACCGTGCTGATCTCCGGTGAGACCGGCACCGGAAAGGAGCTGGTGGCCCGCGCGATTCACAACGCGAGCAGCCGCAAGGAACGGCCTTTGGTGAAAGTCAATTGCGCCGCCATCTCAGCCGGCCTGGTCGAAAGCGAACTCTTTGGACACGTGAAAGGCGCCTTCACCGGCGCCATCGACCGGCGCACCGGCCGGTTTGAATTGGCCGACGGCGGGACAATCTTTCTTGACGAAGTTGGTGAACTGCCCCTCGACACCCAGGTCAAGCTGCTGCGCGTCTTGCAGGAGCAGGAATTTGAGCCCGTCGGTAGCAGCAAGTCAGTGAGCGTAGACGTTCGCATCATTGCCGCTACCAACCGTGATCTGCTCGAGGCCGTTCGGGCGGGAGGCTTTCGCGAGGATCTCTTCTATCGTCTGAATGTTTTCCCGATTCAGGTACCGCCTCTGCGCGAACGAGTTGAGGACGTGCCGCTGCTGGCGATGTTCTTTGCCGCGCAGTTTGCCCAGAGGTTTGATAAAAAGATCGAGGCCATCTCGCAAGACGCCATGGCGCAACTGAGTTCTTATTCCTGGCCAGGGAATATCCGCGAGTTGCAGAACATTATCGAGCGGGCTGTCGTGCTCTGCAGGTCAAACATACTCACACTTGCTACTGACCTGTCGTCACTCGCCCGGGCGGACAATGGCCCCCGCCAATCCCGTGGCGCAGCAGCGGGCGCCGGCCAGCAATGGGGTGAATCTGTCGCCAGGCTGCCAGCCACTCTCGCAGACGTTGAGCGACGTCACGTCCTCTCAGTTCTTCAGCAAACCGGCTGGAAGATTGATGGCCAAAACGGAGCTGCCCGCGCCCTCAATCTGCACCCCAACACTCTCCGTAGCCGGCTAAAGAAGCTTGGCATCCAACGGCCGGCCTAACGATATTTCGTGGGCTTCGTGAGTTCACCTGGCCGAGGCCTCACGAAATATCGTGCTCTCCTCGCGCTCCTATCCAAGAGAAATCCGTCTTTTCCGCCCAGTATTTACTAAATCGAGGACCAAGTCTGGTTTGGCAAGGGTCTTGCACTGTGTTCCGGGCAAGTGACAAGAGCCATGCTGAGAATCTCCAAAATCGAGACCACAAAGAGTTCCGTGACCCTAAGATTGGAAGGCCGCATGACCGGCCCGTGGGTGGGTGAAGTCCGAAACTTCTGCCAACAATTTTTGGGCAACGGTCGGCGTCTAAATCTTAATCTCGCTCAACTTTCGTTTGTTGATCGTGAGGGAATAAAGCTCTTGCAGGATCTGATCACGCGCGGGGTCGCGCTGAAAGGTTATTCGCCGTTTATTGCTGAACGGCTGAGGGAGGTCGCGGCGAATGATGAATAACAATCTGTCCAACCCAGAGAAATGGATGGAAGACCACGGCGATTATCTTTACCGTTTTGCCATGTTTCGACTGCGAAACCAGCAGGTGGCGGAAGATGCGGTCCAGGAGACGCTGCTCGCCGCCCTGCGTGCGCGCAAAAGCTTTCGCGGGCAAGGATCAGAGCGCACCTGGCTGGTAGGTATTTTGAAGCACAAGATTATGGATCATTTTCGCTTTGCGGCACGCTGGCAATCGCTCGCCGGGGAAGACGAAGTTTTCCTTACGCAAAATGATCCCTTTCAGTCCACCGGGGAATTCGCCGGTCATTGGAAATCGCCAGACGCTCCCAGCGAGTGGCACACCAGCGCCGACGCCCTGATGGAGAACAAAGAATTCTGGGCGACGCTGAGAAACGGCTTAAATGAGTTGCCGGAAAGTACTGCAGCCGCTTTCATGCTTCGTGAGATCGACGGTCTCTCAACAGAAGAGATTTGCGATGCTCTGGCAATCTCGCGAGCGAACTTTTGGGTCATGCTGCACCGGGCGCGCCTATTTCTGCAGCGGTTCCTCCAAGTTAATTGGTTTGAGGCGCCAGAGGCCGCGCGGCTGGCGGACCTCAAAGCACGCCCGCGGATGTCAATACGGCCGCCTGTAAGTTTTGCCTCACACCAGCGACTAACTGCCTGAGCGCGCGATTTAGGTCACACAGCCCAACAAAGGGCGAGTAACCAGCGCTCGACGGAATCAGCAAAATCAATTCATTTTCGCAAGGAGACCACAAATGTCATCACGCAAAAAGATTCTAGCCGCATTAGTACTGGTAGCAGCCGCCGGCGCCTGGTACGCCTTTCGGCCGGAGCGGCTCTTCATTAACCAAAAAGTGAACGAACAATTTCCAACCGCTGCAGCCGCTAACGCGGCTCCGCTGAAGCTGGCTTCGGGTGAATTTCACGCCGGCGCGCACGAAACAACGGGTACGGCCGCGATCTTCAAGCTGAACGACGGCAAAAGAACGCTACGCCTGACTAACTTCGCAACCTCGAATGGTCCGGATGTGCATGTCTATCTCGTGGCCGCTGCGGATGCGAAGGACAACGACACCGTAAAGACCGCGGGATTTGTTGAGCTGGGATCTTTAAAGGGAAACATTGGCGACCAGAACTACGATGTTCCCGCCAACGTCGATTTGGCAAAGTATCGCGCCGTGACCATCTGGTGCGCGCGGTTCGGGGTCAATTTTGGCACTGCCCCATTGATGAATGACTCGATGCAATCGATGAATCGCTAAGCAGAGTTTCAAAAAATTCATTGTCCAAACGTTCTGCCAGGGATCCAGACGGAGCGAATAATGCTAAGCAGTAACCACTACGAAGTCATCATCATAGGCACGGGGGCGGGGGGCGGGACGCTTGCCTATGCGCTGGCGGGCACGGGCAAGCGCATCCTGCTGCTGGAACGGGGGCCCTATGTTCCGCGCGAGAAGGACAACTGGAGCACGCGCGCGGTTAATCTCGACGGCAAATACAACACAAAGGAATCGTGGTTAGACAAAGACGGCGAGGTCCTGCATCCGCATACGAATTATTTTGTTGGCGGCAATACGAAGTTCTACGGTTCGGCGCTTTTTCGCCTGCGCCAGGAGGATTTCGGCGCAATCCGCCATCACGGCGGCATCTCTCCCGCCTGGCCCATCAGCTATGACGAGCTGGAGCCGTATTACACAGAGGCAGAAAGTCTCTATCACGTGCACGGCAATCGTGGCGAAGACCCGACCGAGCCGTGGGCGAGCGCGCCGTACCGTTATCCCGCAGTCAGTCATGAGCCGCGCATACAACACCTGGCGGAAGATTTCCTGCGGGCGGGGTTGAAACCATTTCACGTGCCGCTGGGGATCATGATCGACGAAAAGGCTCCGCGTACGAGTGCCTGCATTCGCTGTAATACCTGCGATGGCCATCCCTGCCTGATTAATGCGAAGTCAGACGCGCAGGTTGTCTGTGTCGATCCGGCGCTCAAACATAAAAATGTTTCGCTGCTGACGGACGCACAGGTGCTGAAGTTGGAAACCAACGGCAACGCTCGCGAAGTGAGCAAGGTTATCGTCAAACGCCAGGATGCCATCGAAGAGTATTCAGGCGACATCGTCGTCGTTTCCTGCGGGGCGGTAAATTCAGCCGCGCTGTTGTTGCGCTCAGCGAGCGACAAGCACCCGAATGGACTGGCCAACGGTTCAGATACGGTGGGCCGTCACTACATGGGACATATCAACTCCGTGCTGATGGCCCTTTCTAAATGCCCGAACCCAACAGTGTTTCAAAAGACGCTGGCAGTTAACGACTTCTACCTTGGCTCGAAGGACTGGGATTATCCGATGGGGCACATTTCCTTCGTGGGCAAGCTCGACGCAGATACTTTGCGCGCGGGGGCGCCGAAGATCGCGCCGGGCTGGACCCTGGAGCTGATGGCTAAACACTCGCTGGACTTCTGGCTAACGTCGGAAGATTTGCCTGATCCGAACAATCGCGTCACGTTGAATCGCCAGGGCGAAATCGTCGTCAACTACACGCTCAACAATGTGGCCGGTCATGATCGGCTCAAAGCGCATTTGCAAAATGCGATGAAGCAGGGAACCTGCGATGTGCACGGTTACGAGTGTCATCAGGGACTGTTCGCGCGCAACCTTTACCTGGGCCAGCGTTTGCCGCTGGCCGCCGTCGCGCATCAGAATGGCACGGTGCGCTTTGGCAACGACCCGAAGACCTCCGCGCTCGACCGCAACTGCAAGGCACACGAGCTCGACAATCTTTACGTTGTTGATGCGAGTTTCTTTCCTTCCAGTGGCGCGGTCAATCCCGCGCTAACCATCATGGCCAACGCGTTGCGCGTGGCGGATCACTTGAAGGAGCGACTGGGGTGAAACCAAGAGATAAGGACATGAAGACACGAGGACGCGGAGACGGGGAGACGCGGAGACGCGGAGCCCGGATTATTATTTGTCTGCTGCTGGCCCTAGCGTCAATCTCTGCGTCCCCATTCGGCGCGTCCCCGCGTCTCACGGTCTCCGCTCAACGCCTCCCCGTTTCCGCAGCTCCCGAAACGGTAATCCGGGTTGACGCCGTCGGCATGACCGTCAGTGATATGGATCGCTCGATTGACTTTTTCTCGCAGATCCTTTCATTTGAAAAAATTTCAGACGTAGAAGTGGCGGGCGAAGATTATGAGCACCTCGAAGGTTTGTTCGGCTTGCGCATGCGCGTGGTCCGGCTGAAGCTCGGCGAAGAGTTCATCACGCTGACCGAGTACCTGGCGCCACGGGGCCGTCCGATTCCGGTTGACTCGCGCAGCAACGATCATTGGTTTCAGCATTTCGCGATCATTACCAGCGACATGGACAAAGCCTACGCCAGGCTGCGCCAGCACAAAGTCGAGCACGCGTCTTCCGGCCCGCAGCGCCTACCCGACTGGAACAAAAATGCCGCCGGCATAAAAGCCTTTTATTTTCGCGATCCCGACGGTCACAATCTGGAGATTCTGGAGTTTCCGGCCGGGAAGGGCGCTGCGAAATGGCATCGTTCCGGCGATAAGCTGTTTTTGGGAATCGATCACACAGCAATTGTCGTGAGCGATACCGAAGCCAGCTTGAAGTTTTATCGCGATGTGCTGGGGATGAGCATTGCCGGTGAAAGCGAAAACTACGGCACCGAACAGGAGCACTTGAACAACGTTTTTGGGGCACGCCTGCGCATCACTTCTATGCACGCGACGGGTGGCGGGCCAGGCATTGAGTTTCTTGAGTATCTGGCGCCACGGAACGGTCGACCGTTCCCGGCTGACGAACGCGCCAGTGACCTGATGCATTGGCAAACAACGCTGACGGTGTCTGATGCCGAAGCCGCGGCGCTAAGGTTGAAAGCGAACCGCGCGACCTTTGTTTCACCCGGTATGGTGCACCTGGGCCGCGGTGAGTTGGGTTTCAAAAAAGCCTTGCAGGTGCGTGACCCGGACGGACACGTGATGGAGTTGATCGAAAACGCAATGCGGACGGCAGGAAACAATTAACTGGCATCAGACCGATATCAAAATCATGATAAATAACCCAAATGTACCGACCGCTGAAGACCGCCGGCTCGAAGAATCACGCGACCGCAAAACGTATTGGAAGCGCTGGGGCCCTTATGTGAGCGAGCGCGCCTGGGGCACCGTGCGCGAAGACTATAGCCCGGGCGGAACGGCCTGGGATTATTTTCCCCACGATCACGCGCGTTCGCGGGCGTACCGTTGGAACGAGGACGGTCTGGCCGGCATCTGCGATCGTCATCAGATGATCTGCTTTGCGCTGGCGTTGTGGAACGGTCGCGACCCGATCTTGAAAGAGCGTCTGTTTGGGTTGACCGGCAACGAAGGCAATCACGGTGAAGACGTCAAAGAGTACTACTTCTATCTCGATTCGACGCCGACACACTCGTACATGAAATACCTATATAAGTACCCACAGGCAGAATTTCCTTACGCGCGCCTGGTAGAAGAGAACCGCAGACGCAGCAAGCATGATCCTGAATTCGAGCTGATGGACACGGGCGTGTTTGACGACGATCGTTATTTTGATGTGCTGGTTGAATACGCAAAGGCCGACGCCGAGGATATCGTCATCAAGATCACGGCAGCGAATCGCGGTTCCGAAGCAGCTGAGCTTCACCTGCTGCCTACCGTCTGGTTCCGCAATCGCTGGAGCTGGGGTGAGAACAACGATCCAAAGCCGGTCGCACGCAACGCTTCGAGAGCGAATGGCCCGGCCACAATCGAACTCGAACATTTCATCCTCGGCACTCGACGTCTCTATTGTGAAGGGAAACCGGACCTGCTCTTCACTGAAAATGAAACTAACACTGAGCGACTTTTCAATTCCGCAAACTCGTCGCCGTTCGTCAAAGATGCGTTCCACAATTACGTCGTCCACGGACGGCAGGATGCGGTGAATCCTGAGCAAACAGGAACGAAAGCGGCCGCGCGTTACGCGCTCACTATCGCACCCGGTGAATCGGCCACCATTCGTCTGCGACTAACAGCCTCTGAAATCAAGAACAATGCGAAGAGGTTCGGAGAAGACTTTGACAAACTCTTCGCGGCCAGACAGCGGGAGGCGGATGAGTTTTACGCGCAGGTGATTCCGCAAAATCTGTCGCTCGACGCTCGCAACGTCATGCGGCAGGCTTTCGCGGGAATGCTTTGGTCCAAGCAGTTCTATCACTACGTCGTTAAGCAATGGCTGGAAGGCGACCCGAAGACGCCTCCACCGCCAAAGGAGCGCCTTAACGGCCGCAATCATCAATGGGCGCATCTCTACAACGCCGATGTCATCTCCATGCCGGACAAGTGGGAATATCCCTGGTATGCCGCCTGGGACCTGGCATTTCATTGCATACCCCTCGCGTTAATCGATCCGGAGTTTGCGAAAGAGCAGCTCGTGCTAATGACCCGCGAGTGGTATATGCATCCGAACGGACAGTTGCCGGCCTACGAGTGGGCGCTGGGCGATGTGAACCCGCCCGTGCATGCCTGGGCCGCCTGGCGTGTTTATAAGATCGACAAGAAACGGAACGGCAAAGGCGATCGCAAATTTCTCGAGCGGGTCTTTCACAAGCTGATGCTCAACTTCACCTGGTGGGTGAACCGCAAGGATACTGAAGGCAATAATCTGTTTGAAGGCGGCTTCCTCGGGCTCGACAACATTGGCGTCTTTGATCGCAGCGCGGCGTTGCCCACCGGCGGTTATATAGAACAGTCAGACGGCACGAGTTGGATGGCGATGTTCACGTTGAATCTGCTGGCGATCGCAATGGAGTTGGCGCACGAAGATCCGGTTTACGAAGACGTGGCCAGTAAGTTTTGGGAGCACTTTATTTACATCGCGCACGCGATGAATCACCTGGGCAATGACGGCGTTGAGCTCTGGAATGAGGAAGACGGTTTCTTCTACGACGTGCTGCACCTGCCCGACGGCGGCCATTTTCCGCTGAAAGTGCGTTCGATGGTTGGTCTGATCCCGTTATTCGCCATCGAAACGTTGGAGGCGGAAAGCCTGGAGCGTCTACCAGAATTCAAGAAACGCCTCGAATGGTTCATCGACAACCGTCCCGACCTGACCGGCAATGTCGCCTGCATGCGCACCCCCGGAAAGGGCGAGCGGCGTTTGCTCTCGATCGTCGATCAGGAACAATTGCGCAGTGTGTTGCGGGTCATGCTCGATGAAAACGAATTCTTTTCACCGTACGGCATCCGCGCTCTCTCTCGCTATCACAAGGATCATCCCTATACGATGAACGTCAAGGGTACGAGCTACCGCGTGGACTATGAACCCGGAGAATCCAGCACGGGGTTGTTTGGCGGCAACTCAAATTGGCGAGGCCCGATTTGGTTCCCGGTAAATTTCCTGCTGGTTGAATCGCTGCAGAAGTTTCATTACTACCTGGGCGACGACTTTAAGGTTGAGTGTCCCACTGGCTCGGGGAACCTGCTGACGCTTTGGGAAGTTGCGGCCGAGATCTCGCGCCGGCTGTCAGGGCCCTTTCTGCGGGCAGCAGATGGACGGCGGCCGGTTTACGGCCAGATTGAAAAGTTTCAGAACGACCCAAACTGGCGCGACCTGATCCAGTTTCACGAATACTTCCATGGCGACAATGGCGCTGGCGTCGGCGCCAGTCACCAGACGGGCTGGACCGGCGTAGTCGCCAAGCTTATGCAGCAGAGTGGCGAGCACAAATCACAAGCACGGTTGGCAGCAGGCGCAAAAAGCCAATAACTGCCAGACCAGCACCACTCGATCTCAACCCAGGGTGTTTTCCCTGGGTTTTTCCAGTCTGCGACTTTGAGCCTGTACCCCCCAGCCAGGACATTCTTTGCTCGCTCGTGAAAGGAATTTGCGATTTCTCCGACTCATCTTCGGCAGGCAAAACCGAAACCGAGCGCCATTCAGGTATTTCGAGCACCACGGCGCCCGCGTGGGAAAAAGGAGAGCGACGATGGCCATCTTCTCTTGCGAACACGAAGTCAACGACAATCTGTGCAGTCGCCAGGCGCTTGAAAAGAGCGACAGCCAGCGCTGGGCGGTGATCCTGGCCGGCGGTGACGGCACCCGCTTGCAATCGCTGACGCGCACGATTTCCGGCGACGACCGGCCCAAGCAGTTCTGCCCAATCATTGGTGGCCGAACGCTGCTGGATCAAACTCGCCGCCGCGTCGCTCTCGCAGTTGCACCCGAACAAACCCTGACAGTCGTCACGCGAACTCATGAGCGTTTCTACAAGTCTTTGCTCAAGGATACTGCGCGGGGCTTGCTGGTGCAGCCTGAAAACAAGGGCACGGCGCCGGCGATTCTCTTTAGCTTGCTGCGCATCGCCCAGCTTTCTCCGAACGCCGTGGTCGCATTCTTTCCTTCGGACCATTATTTTGCCGACGACCAACAGTTCATGTCCCATATCGAATCTGCCTTTGACGCTGCCCGAACTAATTCCGCCACGGTGACCTTGCTCGGTATCAAGCCGGACAGTCCCGAAGTGGAATACGGGTGGATTGAACCCGACGGCTCGCTGTTTGGCCAATTGCCGCGCGCCATTTCGCGCGTGCGCAAGTTCTGGGAGAAACCCTCCGCACTGATTGCCCGTCGCTTGCTGGAACGTGGATGCTTGTGGAACAGTTTTGTGATGGTCGGACGAGTTGACGCGTTTCTGAAGATGACCTCGCAAGCATTGCCGGGGCTGTTTGCATCTTTCTCGTTGCTGGCGCCAACTTTTGGCACTCCAGCAGAAGCGCGCGTGCTGACTGACCTGTATGCCCGGATCCCTTCATCGAACTTTTCGCACGAAGTGCTCGCCTTGCGTCCTGACGATCTGGCGGTGATGCAAGTAAGCGAAGTGGGCTGGAGCGACCTGGGTGAACCAAAGCGGGTTTTTTCCACGCTGCAGCAAATTGGACTTCAGACTCAATGGGCCATGCCGGTTGCGTGATGGTCGCAACATGTTGCTGCTACGTTGCAAGAGCGCAGGCGCTACATTTCGCAACTATGGAACTCGGAAAATCTGTTAAAGAGGATCATTATGAAAGCAATTGCAGTCTTCCCGGGAAAGCCCAACACGGTGCATCTCGCGGAAATGCCCAAACCTTCGGTCGCTGAAGTGCCAAACGGTCGCGGCGTGCTGGTCAAAGTCCTGCGCGTAGGCGTCGACGGCACTGACAAAGAGATCAACGCTGCCGACTACGGCAACGCGCCGGCGGGTTCTGACTTTCTGGTCATCGGGCACGAAAGCTTTGGGCAGGTCGAGGCAGTCGGGTCGAACGTGGTCGAGGTCAAGCCTGACGACTATGTTGTGGCCACGGTGCGCCGGCCCGGCTCGAGCATCTACGATTTGATTGGCACCTACGATATGACCACCGACGATACCTACTTTGAACGCGGTATCAATCTTCGTCACGGTTACATGAGCGAATACTACGTTGACGACGCCGAGTTCATTGTGAAGATTCCCCAGGGCCTGAAAGAAGTCGGCGTACTTCTTGAGCCAACGACGGTAGTTGAAAAAGGCATCGCCCAGGCTTTTGAAATTCAGCGCCGCTTGCGCGTGTGGCGTCCGCGTCGCGCGGCCGTAATGGGCGCGGGAACGATTGGGTTGCTGGCGACTCTCGCACTGCGCTTGCGCGGTTTGCAGGTGACAACGTTTGGTCTGAATCCGAAGCCCTATTTGAATTCGGATCTGATCGAAGCTATTGGCGCGACCTATCAATCGACCAAAGAATTGTCGATCCTTGAGGGAGCGAAAAAGCACGGGCCGTTCGACATCATTTTTGAAGCGACGGGCTTTTCCCCCGTGGTCTTTGAAAGCATGCAGGCCCTCGGAAAGAACGGCGTGCTGGTGCTCTCCAGCGTCACCGGCGGGGATCGCCAGATCGAAGTCCCGGCCGACAAGATTAATCTGGAGTTTGTGCTGGGCAACAAGGTGATGGTCGGCACCGTTAACGCGAACCGCGAGTATTTCGAAATGGGAGTGAAAGACATGGCGCAAGCTGAAGCTGAATATCCTGGCTGGCTGGGGCGTTTGCTGACGCACCCGGTCAAAGGTTTGGAAAATTACCAGGAACTCTTTGCCAAGCTGACCAACGGCAACGGCGCGATCAAGGTCTTCTGTGAAGTCGCGGAACTGTAACGCCGCAAAGTACACCCGCGAGGCCCGTTGGGTCTTGAGGAAGAAATAGAGGAACAGACATGATCCAATTCAGTCACGGCGCGATAAACGATTTAGCCGCAGCCACTTCGCGCGAGTGGCTGGAAACCAACGGGCTCGGCGGCTTTGCTTCCTCGACCATTGTTGGCCTGAACACGCGCCGCTATCACGGTTTGCTGACGGCCGCTACAAAGCCGCCGGTGGGTCGCATGGTGCTGCTTTCAAAATTCGAGGAGTCTCTGATCGTTGACGGCCGGAGATACGAACTTTCAACCAACCAATACCCGGGCGCGGTTCACCCGCAGGGCTTTCAGCTGCAAACAGGCTTTCGCCTCGATCCGTATCCAGTATTCACTTACGAAGTCGCCGGCCTCGTGATTGAGAAGTCGGTGTTCATGGTGCAGGGAGAGAACACGACCGTCGTGCAGTACGAGTTTCGGCAGTCAGTTGGACCGCAGCACGAAGCCTTGCGTTACGTGTTAGAGATGCGGCCGCTGATTGCCTTTCGCGATTATCACAGCACCACGCACGAAAACGGCGCCTTGAATTCACACGTCGAGATTGAGGATGGCCTGGCAAGCGTTAAGCCATATGCGGACCTGCCGGCCTTGTACTTCGCGCACGACGCGGGCGAGGTCGAGGCAAACGGCTACTGGTATCGCAACTTCGAATATCCAGTTGAACAAGAGCGCGGACTGGACTTCCACGAGGACCTATTCAGCCCATTCTTTCTCAGGTTCCCTATCGAACAACGTGTTTCAGCAAAGCAGTCTGGCTTGCGGGTGAGCCTCGTCGTCTCAACCGAACGTCGCGATGCGAGGCAAGCCGACGCGTATCGCAAAGCTGAGTGCAAACGGCGCCGGGCGATCACGCAGGCAGCGCCGGATGCCAACGATCCCGTTCGTTCCTTAACAGTCGCAGCCGATCAGTACCTCGTGGCCCGGGGCGAACAGAAGACAATCATCGCCGGTTATCACTGGTTCGCCGACTGGGGCCGCGACACGATGATTGCGCTGCCGGGTCTGACCCTGGCAACCGGACGATTTGCGATCGCGAAGAGTATCCTGCTCGAGTTTGCTGGACACGTAAATCAGGGCATGCTGCCAAACCGCTTTCCCGATGCGGGTGAATCGCCGGAATACAACACTGTCGATGCCACCCTCTGGTTCTTTGAAGCGGTGCGCGCCCTTGTGCACCATACGAAAGACCACCAATTTGTTCGCGACAACCTCTACCAGGCCCTGCGGGACATCATCGCCTGGCACGTGCGCGGTACGCGCTACAACATTCACGTTGACAAGGACGGCTTGTTATTTTCCGGGGCGCCGGACGTGCAGCTCACCTGGATGGACGCAAAAGTCGGAGACTGGGTGGTCACGCCACGGACTGGTAAGGCTGTTGAGATTCAGGCCCTTTGGTACAACGCCCTGCGTGTGATGGAAAATTTCGCTGGTGAGTTCGGCGACCAGACGAATGCCAGGCAGTACCGGTCGATGGCTGTTCGCACGCGCAAGAGCTTCAATGAACTCTTCTGGAATGAGCCCGCAGGCTGTCTCTATGACGTTGTGAACGGAGAGGAGCGCGATGCTTCCATCAGGCCCAATCAGGTTCTGGCAGTCAGCCTGCCGAATGCGTTGGTGCCCAAGGCGCGCGCCAGGAGCATTCTGCGCGTAGTCGAGCGCGAACTGCTGACGCCGCGCGGCCTGCGGACGCTCTCGCCCAACGATTCCCGTTACCACGGCCGTTACGAAGGCGACCCGCGCAGTCGGGACGGCGCTTATCATCAGGGAACAGTCTGGCCCTGGTTAATGGGTCCATATCTCGCCGCGTATTCGAAGACCTTTGGGGAGCGCGCGGGTCGAAAGATTTCTGCCGAATGGTTCAAGAGCTTTCAACCTCATTTCAGCGAAGCGTGCCTGGGCCAGGTTTCAGAAATCTTTGACGGCGATCCGCCACACGCGCCTCGCGGTTGCATGGCGCAAGCCTGGAGCGTTGCGGAGCTCTTGCGCGTGGCGGCTGAAAATGTCTGCGCAAAAGAACCCGCGACCCGGGCCGCCGGCGTTTGATAAAAGTGCCCTCTTTGTGACTGCGAAGTAGGGCTGGTTTCCTGACGACTGTCAAGTTATCCCCTCCCTGTCGCGTCCTCCGATAATTTTCATACAGTCTCCTCCGGATAGACGGACTTAAGACCCAAATTGCGCTGCCAATTGATCTGGACAATAATTGGCGCTCAAACTCATGCGTAAAAAGTCCTTGATCCAGACGGCTTTCCTCACTGCCATTCTCAGCGCGCCGTTCTGGGCAGCAGCGCAAAAGAAAGCCACGCCGATAAAACCGAGCGCCCCCATCTCCTCTTCGATATTCCAAGAGGTGGCCGAGCGGGTCGGACTGAAATTTCAGCACTACAACGGCATGACCGGAAAGTTTTATTTGCCTGAGATCATGGGTAGTGGGGCAGCCCTTGCCGATTTTGATAACGACGGCGACCTGGATGTTTTCCTCGTGCAGGGCAACGTCCTGGAACTCAACACCAGGCCCGGCGAAACGATGTTTCCCTGGCGGGAATCTGAGTCGCCGCGGGGCAGGTTGCTCCGCAATGACCTGGCAGTGGGGAAAGATGGCAGCCGGAACCTCAAGTTCACCGATGTAACTGCGAAGAGCGGCATCGCGGCCACTGGTTACGGAATGGGGATCGCCGTCGGCGACATAAATAACGACGGCTGGCCCGATCTATACCTTACAAACCTGGGTCACAATCAAATGTATTTGAATCGGAAGGACGGGACCTTTGCTGAGGTTACAAAGAAGACGGGAACCGACGATCAGCGATGGAGTACGAGCGCATCTTTCTTTGACTATGACCGTGACGGTTGGCTGGACTTGATGGTATTGAATTACGCCGATTTCTCACTTACCAATAGCCCTAACTGCTACGCCGCCACTAGTGCGAAAGACTATTGCACGCCAAGAGTGTTCCGCGCACCGGGCAATAGATTATTTCACAATAGAGGCAACGGCGAGTTTGAAGACATAACGGTTGCCGCCGGTATCGACAGAGAATTCGGCCACGGGCTGGGAGTGGTCACTGCGGATTTTGATGGCGATGGCTGGATAGACATCTACGTCGCTAACGATGGTGATCCCAATCAGCTCTGGATTAACCAGCAGAACGGTCAGTTTAAGAATGAAGCTCTATTGGCCGGGGCCGCCATCAACCGGGACGGACAGGCGGAGGCGGGCATGGGTGTAGACGCCGGAGATTTTGACGGCAACAGCACCGAAGACATTTTTGTGACGCACCTAATGGACGAGACCAATACGCTCTATGCGAATCTGGGCAAGGCCGTGTTTGAGGATCGCACTCGCGAGGTGGGCCTGGGAGTGCCGGGGACTCGCTTAACCGGCTTCGGCACACTGTTTTTTGATTATGACAACGATGGGTGGCTTGATCTGCTGGTTGCGAATGGGGCGGTGCAACTGTTGCCAGAGCTGATGCGAAAGGGAGATCCCTATCCGCTGGGGCAACCGAATCAACTCTTTCACAACGACGGGCAAGGCAAGTTCAGCGACGTTTCGGGTCAGGCCGGAGCGGCATTTCAACTTCTTGAAGTCAGCCGCGGCGCGGCCTTCGGTGATCTCGACAACGACGGCGACACGGACGTCCTCATCACCAACAACAACGGGCCGGCCAGGCTGCAGCTGAATCAAGTTGGCAATCGTAACCATTGGTTGGGACTGCGCCTGATAGACAAGGACAATGGTCGGGACATGTTGGGGGCAAGAGTAGAAATTGTAATTACGAAGAACAAGACATTGTGGCGGCGAGTCAGAACTGACGGCAGTTACGTTTCAGCAAATGACCCGCGCGTGCTCGCGGGACTAGGCAGCGCGGTTAGTTTGGTGGCAGTGCGAGTTCACTGGCCTGATGGCAGCATCGCGGAATGGAAGAACCCGCCGCTTGATCAATACAGTACCTGGAGGCAAGACACACTGCCGCCAAAGAAATGAAATGCGTTCTTGCGAAGAGCGGTGTTCGAGTCTTTCAGCAGGTAGGACCCTGTCTGGCGCTCGTGATTATCTTTGCGTTGATTGTTGTGGCTCGCCCGCAACGCCCCGCAACGAATAACAATGTATTGCCGCCCCCGAGGCCAAACCTGGCGCCACTGCATTGGCCCGACTTATCAAAGCTGGAAGCAGATGTTCGCGAGCAACTGAAAGCGGCCCAAAACGAGCTGGCCGGCGTAGCCAGAGATCCGCGGACACCGAATGCCAGGCTTAGCGAGGCCTACGGGACGACGGGACAAATTTACCAGGCGTACGCGCTTAACTTTCCGGCCCGTGAATGTTATCTGAATGCCGTTACCCTGGCTCCGCAGGACTTTCGCTGGGTCTACCTGCTCGGCAAACTTGATCAGGAGGAGGATCGGGTTGACGAGGCCATTCGTCGCTACCGAATGGCGCGCACCCTCCGACCTGACTACGTCGCCGTGCCGGTCAACCTGGGAAACATCTATCTGCAGTTAAACCGGCTGGCAGACGCTCAAGAAAATTTCAAAGCAGCACAGGCGATCGATGAGAACAGTGCGGCGGCCCTGTATGGGCTGGGACAAGTCGCTCTGGCTCAGCGAAATTTCACTATCGCGGTCAACTATTTGGAAAAGGCACTGACCTTGATACCCGGTGCGAACCGAATTCATTATTCGCTGGCCATGGCCTATCGGGGCCTGGGAGATACGGATCAAGCGAAGGCCCACCTGATCCGGCAGGGTCCGGTCGGCGTGCGAACGACGGATCCGCTCGTGGATGGATTGCAGGATCTGATCCAGGGAGAGCGGGTGTACTTAAGTCGCGGCAAGCTGGCGCTCGAGAGGAGGAGATATACAGAGGCTGCAGCTGAATTTCGCAGGGCCATTGCCGCTAAGCCTGACAGCATTACTGCTCACATCAACCTGGGAGTAGTGCTGGTGCAGACTGGAGATTCGAAGGGCGCCGCTGAGCAATATGAAGCAGCGCTTCGTATCGATGCTCAGAATGCGAACGCAAATTACAACCTGGCCCTTCTGTTGGCTAATGAAGAGCGACATGAGGCGGCGATTCTTCATCTGCAATCGGTCCTTAGCGTCGCCCCGAATGATCTTGATGCGCGATTGCTGCTGGCTAGGGAATTGATGAAATCCGGACGTTCGGACGGTGCGCTGGCCGAGTTTTCGCGCGTGCTCGATGCCGACTCCAATAACGAAGACGCACTCCTGGAACAGGTCCAGCTGCTGCAGCAAAAGAGGCAGTACAAACAAGCGCTGGACAACCTGGAAAAAGGGCACGCGCAGTACCCACAAAAAACGAGGACTGCCTCGCTGCTGGTCTACCTGCTCGCAGCGTCGCCACAGTACGCCTTGCGCGATGGCGCCCGGTCGCTGGCACTGAGCAAAACGATTTATGAAGCAACTGGTTCAGCGGAGCACGGAGCGCTCGTGGCGCTGGCTCTGGCTGAACTCGGGCGCTGCAACGAAGCAGCGGAGTGGCAGAGGCGAATGATTGCCGCCGCAGAGCGCGAGCGCAAACCAGACTTGGTTGCCAAACTGGGCGTGGGCCTGAAGCTCTACGAAGGGCAATCGTGCCGGCCCGCCGGTGAAACTTCACTGAAGGATCCGTTGCCATCAGCAACCCCGTGAAACGCACCCGCGGGTGGATGGCGTCAGGGTCTGGTTGCAGACGGTTCCCCGAAACAAGGTTTATAGCCCCCCAAATAAACAGCCAATCAGAGAGTGCCCCCGCTGTGAGTTCAGGCGGCAGACGTAGCTTCCTGAAACTCTTTCAGCTCTAAGATAGGAAGGAGAAATTGGTGGAGCAGAGGAGGGTCGACTCCTGGGGTTTGGGTAGATCCTTCGCGTTGCTGGCATGCCAGTCAAGTGACACCTTTGCGCCCCGGGGATCTGGGCACCATGGGTGAGATTTTCAGTTGGGCGTTTACAAAAGGCAATTAGTTATTGACTTCTGAGGCTTACGGGATTATCTTTGCCGACCTCGATAGATGACTGAACAACCGCGGAGGCCAGCTGGTACTTCAGATTTTCGTGACTGTTTACTGCTCGGTCCCACGATTTTTTGGCTGTCAGTTAGATTCTCCTTTGCTCCCCGACAAGCGTTGATTCCTCGTCGCCGCGTGCGGGGCAATATTTCACGCTCTTAGAATAAGTTAACTCAAATCGTCTCATATACTTACACTTAAACACGGGACGGGAGTTGTCAATGAACAAGCCATTCCACCTAACAAAAGCGTCTACAAGAGTTCTTGGGCTTTCTTTCTTACTCAGCCTTGCGTCATTTCGAAAAACGAAATCTCGCTAACCGAGCGGTCAGGTCATGGTCCTGGAACGCGCCCTATTGCTCGGCAGCGACAGCCGCTTGAGCCGCGAATTGGAAGCGATACTCAAACCTCGCTTCACCGTGGAAGTGCATTCGCTCGACGAATCTGTGGCGCCCAGTCAGAGCCGTGAGGCCGAGAGGGCAATTCAACGTTTCAAGCCGGACGTGGTCTTTTTAGTTATTCCCGACTCGCCGCAGCAGACAATGACACTGCTGAAAGCTGTTAGTCGTGTGGCTACTAACATGCCGATAATTGTGGCGCTTGAAACATGTGAACCGGATCAGGTCGTTGAGCTGATGGAGAGCGGCGCTTCCGATTTTGTCACTTCCCCACTCAGAGTTTCGGAAGTGTTACCACGCGCACTGAAGTTGATCAAACCCATCGATAATTCTTCAAAGGCCACTCCCCTCAACGGATCTCATTTCGGATTCAAGAAGGTGGTCGGCGAGAGCCCCGTCTTTTTAGAGCAACTAAGAAGAATCCCGATGATCGCCAAGTGTGAAGCTAACGTTCTGATCGCGGGCGAAACAGGCACAGGCAAGGAGCTATATGCTCGGGCCATTCATTACGGCAGCTTGCGCGAGGGCCGGCCGTTTATGCCAATCAATTGCGGCGCGATCCCTGGTGACCTGGTAGAGAATGAGCTATTTGGACACGAGCGGGGAGCGTTCACCAGCGCGGCCACATTGCAGACGGGATTAATCGAGGAAGCTAACGGCGGCACTCTCTTTCTGGATGAGATTGATTGCCTGCCCGTGTTTGCCCAAGTGAAGCTGCTGCGGTTCCTGCAGGAAAAAGAATACCGTCCACTTGGATCCTCCAAGGTTCGACGCGCGGACGTCCGCATCATTGCGGCAAGCAATCTCAATCTCGAAGAAGCGGTGGTCAACGGAAAAGTGCGTCAGGATCTCTATTATCGGTTGAATATCATCTCACTCATCCTTCCACCACTTCGCGAAAGACGAGGAGATATCCCGCTGCTGGCGCGCCATTTTCTCACTCGTTACGCAAGCGAGTTCGAAAAGGATGTCTGTGACTTTTCCGCAGAAGCTTTGCAGTTATTGATGGTTCACCATTGGCCCGGCAACGTGCGCGAGTTGGAGCACGTGATAGAGCGGGCCGTGGTGCTCTGTGAAGGTTCTGAACTGCAACCTCACGACCTCGTTATCTCTCCTGCGGGGCGCCATGGCGCGCAACAGTCTTTGCAGGAGGCGAAGGCGAAAGAGATCGCTCGCTTTGAGCGCGACTACATTCAAGGACTCCTTTCCGCCTGCAAGGGCAACATCACGCGAGCAGCTCAAGTGGCAAAGAAGAACCGGCGCGCTTTTTGGCAACTCATAAAGAAGCACCAAATCGACGCCGCCCGCTTCAAGACCAGCATGCAGTAACCGTCTTATCCGTATTCCTTACCAAGGTTCATTTGGTCCTGCCTGCAAGTCATTGGGACAGCTGCAATAACACGCCCCCGCCTTCCAGCACCCGGATAAAATTATCCTGGTTGCCCTCTGCAAAACTTTCAAAATACTGGCATCCCTCTTTGGCCCGTCGCTTGCACAGTCGTCCCCAGGCGCAGAGTCTAATCAATGTATGAGCTGAGACGATCTCATATCGCGCAGGCGATTCTCGACTATCTCCTCGAGCATCCGGATGCTCAGGATACTCTCGCGGGAATTGCTGAATGGTGGTTACCCGAAGAGGAGAAGGTCAGGCGCTTAGCAATCGTCAAGGAAGCTCTGGATCATCTCGTTGCTGAAGCACTCATCCTGGAGCGAAGAGGCAAGGATTTGCAAACTCATTATCGAATCAACGGCCAACGATTGAAAGAAATCGAAAGACTGGTCAGATAAACATGCCGTCAAAGAACCCTACGTTTTTCTTCTTGGAGGTTACTCATGCCAGTTGCACTAACTTATCCAGGCGTTTACGTCGAAGAGATCCCCAGTGGCGTGCGGACAATCACTGGTGTTGCCACGTCGATCACTGCCTTTATCGGCAGGGCCTTGCGTGGACCAACTAACCAGCCCGTGACGATCAATAGTTACGCCGACTTCGAGCGCATCTTCGGCGGGCTCTGGGCTTCAAGCAGCCTCGGTTTTGCCGTGCGAGATTTCTATTTGAACGGAGGCAGTCAGGCCATCATCGTACGCCTCTTCCATCCCTTCTTCGGCTCTGACACAGATCGCGCCGCTGCGCTTGACTCAGCGCAGGATGCCGCCGCGGCTGCAGCAACCGCTTCGGCTGCGGCTGGAGCAACGCCGCAGACTGTGGCAGCCGCAGTCCGGGCGGTTGAAACCGCGGAGCCGGATGCGATTCGCAAGGCAGCGGCCGATGCCGTCGCCGACGCCGCGGAAGCTGCCGCTGGAGCTCCGGGTGCGACGGCTGCGACCGTTAACACCGCCGCTCAGAATGCCATCGCCGGCGCTGCACCCGTGACGAAGGCAACGATTGATGCCAACGGTCTAAACCTCGCGGCTGTATCGGAAGGCTCATGGGGTAACAAGCTGCGTGCGCGAGTGGACCACGACGTCGCCGGCGGTGCTGCCGATCTCTTCAACCTCTCCATTCGCGATGACGGAACCGGCGTGGTCGAAACTTTCCGCAACGTTTCGGTGGATAATAATTCCGCGCGGCGTGTTGATCGCGTGCTGAAAAACCAATCCAATCTCGTAGGCGTCAGTGGCGCTTTGCCGGCGGCCCGGCCAACAAATCATGATGACCCGAGCCCGACTGTTCCGTTATGGGGCGACAATGCAACCAACGACAAGGTCACTGGAACCGGACAGGCCGCGGACGGCAGCGCCCTCGTCGATAACGACTTCAATGGCCCAGGTCTTGAAGATGCGAAACATGGTCTCTTCGCTCTGCGTAACGCAGACCTCTTCAATTTGCTTTGCATTCCGCCTTACGACCCAAATGGGAACGCCAGCTCGGCGATTATTTCTGCGGGGACTGCTTACTGCCAGAAACGACGCGCGATGATGGTTGTCGATCCGCCCGCCGAGTGGAACGACAAAGACGACGCGAAGAGCGGGCTCGATACCTACATCACCACGAAGAGTAGCTACGCCTCTCTCTTTTTCCCCCGTCTGCGCCAGCCAAATCCACTGCGCGATAACCAGTTTGAAGATTTCGCGCCATGCGGCGCTGTTGCCGGAGTGATGGCTCGCACTGATTCCGAGCGCGGTGTTTGGAAGGCGCCGGCGGGACTCGCTGCCAATCTGGTCGGCGTGCCTCAGGTGAGCGTTCCACTCACTGACAACGAGAACGGTGAGCTCAATCCACTCGGCATCAACTGCCTGCGGGCAATGCCCGCGGCCGGCCGAGTGGTCTGGGGTGCGCGCACGCTCGAAGGCGACGACCGTCTGGCCTCCGAGTGGAAATATATTCCAGTGCGCCGGACAGCACTCTACATCGAGGAGAGTCTCTATCGAGGTCTGCAATGGGTTGTGTTTGAACCAAACGACGAACCGCTTTGGTCTCAGATCCGGCTTAACGCGGGGGCGTTCATGCACAACCTGTTTCGCCAGGGAGCGTTCCAGGGCCAGACGCCCAAGGACGCTTACTTCGTGAAGTGCGATAAAGAGACGACCACGCAGAACGACATCAATCTCGGCATCGTCAACATCATGGTTGGCTTTGCGCCGCTCAAGCCCGCTGAATTTGTGGTCATCAAACTGCAACAGATGGCCGGGCAGATCCAAACATAGGTCCTATCGGGCCTAAAGGACCTATTTGATTTCTGATCGAAGGAGCACTTTATGGCACAGTTCACTGTAAACGCCCAACGATTTGACCCCTACAAGAATTTCAAATTCCGCATCAAGTGGGACGGCCGCTACGTCGCGGGGATCAGCAAGATGGGTTCATTGAAGCGCACCACTGAGGTGGTGAAGCATCGTGAAGGTGGCGACCCAAGCAGTAGCCGCAAATCACCTGGCCGGACGGAGTACGAAGCCATCATGCTCGAGCGTGGCGTCACTCACGACACCGAGTTTGAGAAGTGGGCCAACAAGGTCTGGAATTTTGGCGCCGGTCTTGGCAGCGAAGTCTCACTGAAAGACTTTCGCAAGGACGTCATCATCGAGGTCTACAACGAAGCGGGACAATTGGCCCTTTCTTACAAGGTCTACCGCTGCTGGGCTTCTGAATTTCAGGCGCTACCGGATTTCGACGCGAACGCCAACGCCGTCGCCATCCAGCATATTAAGTTGGAGAACGAAGGCTGGGAGCGTGATGTTGAAGTTCCCGAACCGGCCGAACCGACTTTCACCGTTCCGGCAACTTAAGAACGCATAGCTGAGGAGCAATGCGAGGGCTGACCGCGAAAGAGATACTGGGCGTGTGGGAAACAGGGCATGATCAAGTGCCCGCTGAGCGCGCCCTGACTCTGCTCTCGACGTTTTGTCCACAAACACCGCGCCTGGATCTCGAGCGGATGAGCATCGGCAAGCGTGACGAGCTGTTGTTGTCCTTCCGTGAGCTTCTTTTTGGATCTCAGTTCACGGCCACGACCAGGTGCCCGAATTGCCGGTCGATTCTCGATCTTGGGTTTAGCGCTTCCCAAGTGCGGACGAACGTGCCGGACCAGCAGCCGGAGAGTTTTTCGGTGACCGTGGGCGGGTATGAGTTCAGTTGCCGCTTGCCTGACAGCGCAGATCTACTCGCAGTGGGGAATGGGCGAAACAAAGATGCAATTGCGGAGGCGTTGTTCGCGAGGTGCGTGCGGCAAGAGAATGGCGCTGAAGTTTTCCTGAAGAGCTTGCCAGCGGACGTTACTGACGCGGTGGTGGCGGAGATAGCCAGACGCGATCCGCAGGGAGACGTTCGATTCGATCTTGTTTGTCCCGACTGTGCGCATCAATGGGAAGTAATCTTCGACATCGTTTCGTTTGCATGGAACGAGTTGAGCGTGTGGGCCGGGCGTTTGCTGCGCCAGGTCCACACACTGGCAATGGCTTATGGCTGGCGAGAGCCGGACATACTTTCGCTCAGTCCGTTGCGGCGGCAGGTGTATCTGGAGATGTTGGGTGAATGAACGGCTATCTCAACAATCTGGCGATCAGGACGTTGAATGCCGGCAATCTGGTTGAGCCGAGAGTGCCGTCCCTCTTTGAGTCCCAACGTGTAACTGAGTCAACGGTCGAGTTCCCGGCGTACACGCCGGCGAGCGTGGCCGTAACTCAGGACGGTCCTCTTATCGAGACTCCTTCGGACTCGAGGTTGGCTGCACCGAATGCGAAGCATGAGATCGCCTCGCCTGCGGAGGCGCCGGCGGTTGTTATTGATCGGGCAACAAACTTCGCCGAGGCGCATCCCGTTTCTACACAACCTAAAATCACCCACCCAGGGGCGAGTGTCGTTCAGCATCGGACGAATACCAGCGGGGTTGCGTTTGCACCTGTAGTTGGCGACCGCCCGATGGGGAGCATAGTCGAACCAGGCGACATTGGCGTCGAGCCAACGCGACGCAGTCTCGAACCAGCCGTTCAGGTCGAGGAAGCAGCCGCTGAGATCAATGAACAAGTGGAAACGATAACTGTTTCCACGACCTCGCGGGGCCCTGTTGCTTTACCGCGAGCCGCAGTGTCTCAAAGAATGTCGCCTAAGAAATCCGCCAACGCTCCGCTAAGCGAGTCAGCGAATTCCGAATCCGTTGAATTCCACTCCGAACAGACCGCGACAACTCCTCCACTTCTGATCTCGGAACGCCTTGTCGAGAGCCTAGGCACGATTCGGAACGCTCCACGGTCGCAAACGAGAGCAGTATCGAGCTATGCGCGGCGGCGGCCCTTTGCCCCGCAAGAAAATCCGGAACCGGAGTCTTCAATCAACGTAACGATTGGTCGTGTCGAAGTGCGCGCGACTCCCATAACCACTCCGAAATCCAAAACCGCGCGCTCTGAATCACCCGTCATGCCCCTGGAAGAATATCTGCGGAAGCAACGCCGAGGTGATTAGCGCTGACGAGAGGTAATGACTGATGAGTAACAGCCGCGCCATTGCCGCCGTCACTGCCACGCTTCGCAGTTTGATCGAACGCGGCTTCGATCCCAATAAGGACCCGAGCGCCGATCCGCTGGTGTCCGGCACCTCCATCACGATGCAACCACCTGACGAAGCGCGCTCGGCAAATCCGCCGCCGGATCGCCAGCTCAATCTCTACCTTTATCAGGTGATGCCAAATGCGTCTTACAGAAACGCCGACGTGCCTCGGCAACTGCGGCCCGGTGAGACGGGCCAACCTCCGCTGGCTCTCAATCTCTATTACCTCTTAACTGCCTACGCCGTTGACGATCAGCAACCCGTGAGTCACCGAATTCTCGGGCGCGCGATGGCCGTGCTCAACGATCATCCTTTGCTCGGCCGGCGAGAGATCGAAACAGCGCTGCCGGACACGGGCTTGAGTGAACAGTTTGAGCGCATCCGCCTCACACTGCAGCCCCTGGCGCTCGAAGACATTTTCAAACTTTGGTCCGGTTTTCAAACTCACTACCGTCTCTCTGCAGCGTACGAAGCGACTGTAGTCCTGATCGATAGTGTGCGTCCGAAGAGTGCGCCTGTGCCTGTCTTACAGCGGGGACCTGACGACGCAGGCAACACGAGCACCGCGGGCGTCAGTCTGCCCATCATCAGAGAAGTCCGATTTCCACGCGGCAAGAGCAGCGCCACGCTCGGCGACGAACTCCTGATTGTGGGACAGAACTTCGACGGAGTGCAGTCGATTCGCTTCAGTTTGATTAATCCGCGCACGAACGGTGCTCAACCACTGACTTTGTTGCCGCCGGTCGTCGAAACAACCAACGAGGGCCTTAAGGTCACCTTGCCGAATGACGCAGGCGCTGCTGAGGCATGGGCCGCTGGGTTCTACACTGTCGCAGTCGTAGTTAGTCGCAACCAGCAAACGTGGAGCTCCAACGAGCTTCCCATCTCGCTCTCCCCGACTATCGAGAGCGTGGCTCCCGGTAACACTGTCGTTCGCAACCCGCAGGGCGATGTCACGATTACCATCACCTGCCGGCCGAACATCAAACTTGCAAAGGTTGACGACACGCACATGCGCTTCGATCAGCAGGTGGTCCTGCTACTCGGAACTGCGCGGCAAATTTTGCCGGAGCCACCACCACCCCCGCCGCCGCTTCCAGCGCAACCACCTGCCAACACTGACCAGTTGGTGTTCACCTTTCATATCGAGCCAGCTGAGGTGGGTGAACACCTGATGCGTCTTCGCGTTGACGGTGTCGACAGCGTGCCGCTCGACCCGTTATCAGACATTCCGAAGTTTGCTGACGACCAAAAACTCGAGGTGAGCTGATGGCCGACCAGACTTCCTGGCAACAACAGAACGAAGCGTATCTGGCGAAGGCGTTTGCGTGGCTGCGCCTGCGCCTTACACGTTTTGCCACCACCGGCAATAACGGATCGGGCGGAGCAGCTGAGGCTAACAACTCGGTAGCGAACGCAATTGAACTTGCAGCAGAGCTCGAGACGTTTGAGCGTGGATCACCTCCGCCGGCTCTCGTGGTGCTGAGTCGCTTGTTCAATCTGTCGCGCTTCGAACGGAACCTGCTGCTGTTGTGCGCCGGGATGGAGCTTGACACGCACATAGCATCGTTGTGCGCGCGTGCTCAGAATGATTCGCACCGGCCGTTTCCAACGTTTGCGCTCGCGCTGGCACTGTTTGACGAACCCGCGTGGGATGTGCTGTCGCCTGAAAGACCTTTGCGCCGCTGGCGCATGATCGAAATCAATCAGCCTGGTCATGTTCCACTCACCGTGAGTCCGCTGCGCGCCGACGAACGGATCGTCAACTACATCAAGGGACTAAACTATCTCGACGATAGACTCTCGCCCTTGCTGTTTCCGCTCAGCCCCGGCGCATTTCACAGCAACTTGCCCGATTCACAAAGAGCCGCCGTCGAACTAATCGTCCGACAACTGCGGCGCGAACGATCCAACTGGTTACTCCCGATCATTCAGTTGGCGGGCGCGGACATACAGAGCAAACAACTCGTTGCCGCTCACATTACCCTCGCTCTTAGTTTGCGGCTCCTGCGACTCCCGGCGGCACTGATGCCGTCGCAGGCGCCTGAACTCGAAACGCTCGCGCGGCTGATCGAAAGAGAGATGACGCTCTGGCCCTTTGCCATCTACATCGACCAGCAGGATTTAGAGAAGGCCACACTCAAGGACACGAGCGCCCAATCGCTGCAGCGTCTATTGGCTCGCAGCAACGGCATCTTCTTCCTTGACACTTACGACGTAAACCCCGACCTGAATGCGCTGGGCCGCCCCACTCTGACGCTCGACATTAACCGGCCAACCCCAGCCGAGCAGCAGCTGGCATGGTCCGAAGTGTTAGGACCAGACGCCGGCGACATACCGGCCCGGCTCGCAGGCCAGTTTGATCTGAATATCTCGAGTATTCATGAAATCGCGGAGAGCTGTTCAGACAAATTGTCGGAAGGGGCGTCGGCAACGGCGGAAGATGTCTGGGATGCGTGTTTGGCCAGCACGCGCCCAAGAATGGACATGCTGGCCCAACACATCAGACCCAAAGCTACCTGGGAAGACATCGTCCTCCCGGAATCCGAACTCGACCTGCTGCGGCAGATCGCCGGACAGGTCGGACACCGGCACACGGTCTATGAGGAATGGGGATTCGCGGTTAAACGAACGCGCGGCTTAAGTATCAATGCCCTCTTCGCGGGCGAAAGCGGCACTGGCAAGACAATGGCGGCGGAGGTGATCGCCAACGCTCTTCGGCTGAATCTCTATCGCATCGATCTCTCCGCTGTAGTCAGCAAATATATTGGTGAGACCGAAAAGAATTTGCGCCGACTCTTCGATGCCGCTGAAGACGGGGGCGCTATTCTGTTCTTTGACGAAGCCGACGCGCTGTTTGGCAAGCGCAGCGAAGTCAAGGACAGTCATGACCGCTATGCCAACATTGAGATCAACTATCTTCTGCAACGAATTGAATCCTATAGCGGGCTGGCAATTCTGGCGACGAACATGAAGAGCTCGTTGGACCAGGCGTTCATGCGCCGGCTGCGATTCATCGTAGAGTTTGCGCCGCACGGACACGCCGAACGCAAGGCGATTTGGCAACGAATCTTTCCACCGCAGACCCGCACGCAGGGCCTCGACTACAGTCGCCTGGCCAGTCTCAATCTCAACGGGGGCAGCATCAATAACGTCGCAATCAACGCCGCGTTCCTCGCTGCTCAGGCAGGGTCGCCGGTCACGATGTCGCTCGTGTTGCAGGCCGCGCGCAACGAGTTTCTGAAACTTAAGCGACCCTTTAACAGCGATGACTTCAGTTGGCAGGAAGAGAGAGTAGCCACTGCATGAAGATCAACCTGCACATCGAACGGCTGGTACTCGAAGGTTTGCCGCTGACACAGCGACAGGGACCGCTGGTCCAGCGGGCAGTCGAGATGGAACTGGCGCGTTTGTTTGCTGGAGGCCTCCTTACTACCGGGTTGAGATCCGGCGGAACGATTCCGCACGCAGCAGGCACTCCCCTGCAATTGGCGAGAGAGGCGAGTCCGCGCCAGTTGGGAACACAGATCGCTCAGTCAGTTTATGAGGGTTTGGGCAAAGGATCATGAGCCGACGTTCCGTCAAGTCTGATCCGAAACTTGGTGCAGCGGTTAACCCGGTGGCGAGCCCGGTGCTGCAACGCAAATGCGCGTGCGGCAACCAGGCGAGTAGCGGTGGCGAATGCGCCGACTGTGAGAAGAAACATCAGGCAGTGCAACGCATGACTCAGGAGCCGGAAAAGACGAGCACACACAGCGCGGCGATCCCACCGATTGTCGATGAAGTGCTGAATGCGCCGGGGCAGCCGCTTGACACTGCAACTCGCGGGTTCATGGAACCACGATTCGGACACGATTTCAGTCAGGTTAGGGTGCACACAGATGCACGCGCGGGGGAATCGGCTGAAGCGGTGAATGCTCAGGCCTACACCGTTGGCCGCGATGTCGTTCTTGCTCCTGGACAATATCAGCCTACGACAGAGGCGGGCAATGCGGTGTTAGCGCACGAACTATCGCACGTGGTGCAGCAGGACGGAGTCACCAATTATTCGGCGGACACGATCAGTCATCCCTCCGACTCCTCAGAGCATGAGGCAGACGCGGTTGCGGGAAAAGTACTGAGAAACGAATTCGTTGCGGTCAGTCAAGCTCCAAGTGCTGCGCTCCAGACTTTGACTGCGGAAGAAGCAGTCGGCGTTGGTGGCGGCATTCTCGGCGGCGCGGCGGTGTTGGGAGGCATCGGTGTCGGGATCGCTGCGTTGGCTGGAGCTTTCGACAAAGAGGACTTTTCGAAGACAGAACTCACCGCCTATCTGAAATACCTACGAACCAAAAAGACGAGTGAAGGCAATCGCGACAGCGATAACAAGGCCCGCGATGTCGTGCGGAAGAGGTTGTTCAAAGCCGAGAGCCTCGACGTTCGCATTCTTCTGATCGACGAGATGATGACCGGATCTGTCGGCGACGATGACGAAGACGCGATGCTCGTGATTATCACCGACGCGACGCCCGGGGAGCGACAAAGGATCGCGGAACGGATCGGTTACGACCGTTTGTACGACAAGTTCGATGGCGAGCAGCTCGATACGCTTTATGCTCTCTATCCGGAATTCAACTCCCTGCATCCACGCGGTCCGCAGAAGCGAACTACACACAACATCGACGACTTCATCGATATGTGGGAGAAGCAACACGGCCATGCGATGAGTCCTGACGAGAAGCGCACTCTGGGTCGAGGTTGCGTCGGGATCTCGGCAATCAACATGGAGGATCTGAAGAATCCCAGTCTTTCCAACTGTTATGACAGCTTTGCAGAAGTCTGGGCAGCCGCCAAAACCGCGAACGCCTTTCTGGAAGCGAATTTCCCGGACAAGAAAGCTTTCATTTTCTCAAAACGATTCTGGTCCGGTGATAAGGAATACAAAGCAGATCCAAAGACGGGCAAGGTCGACTTAAGCGGCCACCACAATGAACCACGGCCTTCAACCTCAGACTATGATCCCGTCAATTTCGATTACGGGCTTTACGACGAGACGACGGGTAACTGGTGGCACGCCAACCACTGCGATTTTCCGTTGAGCGGAAGTCTCAGGTGCAAACGGGCCTTCGGTTTCGAACGGATGGAGGCCTACGAGAGCAATCTGCAGTCATATTCGAAGCCCCTGTTTGATTTTGATCGACAGGTCTTCTGTTGGGCAGTTGGACGGCGTTGAAGTGAGAGGTGAACCATGGATTTGAAGACCCACGACTGGAGTAAGTCAGAAAATCAGGAAGTAAACGTGACGGGCACGGCGGAAAACGCCAAAGCTGGCGCGCTGCTGATGCTTGATCCTGAACGTCCGATTCTGCTTCGCGGAGTTCCTGATTGGGACGAACAGACAGTGGGGAAGAGAGTGAATGTCGAGGCGATCGTTCGCCGCGTCCCTGGCTATCCGCAGGCTGACGATTCGGACGAGGCGATCCAGGGAACAGCAAGTGGGAGAGATATCTGGGTACTGGAAGTGAAGCAGTATCGAATGGTCGAGTAACACCAATGGGTGAACACGTAGCACCAGCACAGTCCGTGCAAGCCTTGGCGCCACAGCTACCGGCGCAGAACGGATCTTATCTGCAGCGAAAGTGCGCCTGCGGTAGTTACGAAGCTGGCGGCGGCGAGTGTGACAAGTGTCGCAAGGACGGCAAGAAACTACAGCGCAAGGCACTCAGCTGCGAAACGCCTGAAGGCCTGCCTGCAATTGTTCATGACGTGTTGGCCTCTTCGGGGCACCCGCTGGATGCGGGCACGCGGGCGTGGATGGAACCGCGCTTCGGCCACGACTTCAGCGGCGTGCGAGTGCATACGGACGCGCGCGCCGCTGAGTCAGCACGCGCCGTGAACGCTCTCGCCTACACGGTGGGCAGCGAGGTCGTATTCGGCGCGGGACGCTATGCGCCCAGCACGGAACGGGGTAGCCGTTTGCTGGCCCACGAATTGACGCACGTGGTGCAGCAGTCGCGTAGCGGCGCCAGCGCCCCGCAGGCAAAAGCGATCAGCGAACCGTCGGACGCGGCGGAGATCGAAGCTGAAGCAACCGCCGGCTGCGTGATGAGCGGTGCTGCGGTGCGCGTGACGCAGGCGCCGAGCGCGACCTTGCATGCGCTGACTCCCGGGGAGACCGCCGGCGTCGTGGTCGGTTCCGTACTCGGCGGCGCCGGTCTGATTCTCGGTGCCCTGACGCTGGCCGGCGTTTTCGACCGGGAGCACTACAGTGACACGGAACTGACGGCATACCTCACGGTCCTGGCAACGACACGCCGCATCGAAAATAATCGCAACAGCGACAACAAAGCGCGCGACGTAGTGCGCCATTGGCAGGCTGGCGAAGCGGCCTTCAACATCAATAACGGCTTCCGCGCGACCGCCGGTTCGTTGACGGCGGTGGAACTCAAGCGTCTCTTGATCAAGGAGATGCTTTCGGGTGTCACTGGCGACGACGACGAGCGCGCGATTCTTGCTATTCTCGAGAGTGCCGGCGTCGAACAGTTACGCCAGATTCTCGATCCCACTCTGGGAATTTCGCTCCAGCAACTCGACGACAAGATCGGTGGCGACAATCACGCTCGTTTGGAAGCGCTCCTGGAACGCGCGGTCCCGGCCGGCTCTCCGGTGCGGGAGGGTACTGTTCCAACTTGCAGCGCGCGACAGGCGTTGATGATCGACTACGCCAAGCGATACGCGCTCGAGATGGTCAACAACGTGCTCGACGTCATTACAAAACGGCGCGACGATCCGAACTTCAGAAGGGCGCTCGAGTGCCGCTTCCCCGGCGCTGGCATTCCTGAACAACGGCGCATCGTCGACATCTTCGAACGCACCCGGACCGCGCTCGGCACTCGTCTCTACCATTGCGGCGGCGAGGGTGCAGCGGAACTCGAGTCGAATCGGATCACGGCGACTACCGGCGAAGTGTTGCCGGTTGCGGAGTGTGGGCAAGAGGATGCTGACAGTTTCATCAGGGCCAGCGGCGGAGCGCTGCGCGAGGTGTTTCTCTGTGGCGTCTTCTTCCGGAGAAGTCCTGAGGTGCAGGCAATGACGATCGTTCATGAGTCAGTGCACGCCGCCGGCTTAGCGAGCGATCCTGCATATCAACCGGGTTGCGGATTGGGTTTGGACGTGGCCATGACCAATCCTGACTCGTTCGCCTTCTTTGCCTACGATCTGATGCAGCCGTTGCCGGGCGCCACGACCCCGGATCGCAGCACCAGCGAGCCGCGGATGCCCACCGTGACAATCGGAAACTTTCGCAACCGCGGCCCATTGAGCTCCGAGAATAGTTGTCCGGTGTGTCCTGACCTTCCCGGACTGGGCATCGATCCCAGCACCGGCCTGAACATTATGGAACTGCGCGGCGACATCACCGGCCATCGCAGCGAAATCGAGTACGACTTCAAGCGCACCAAGGAAGTGGCGATCTGGAAGCACGCGAACGGAAGCTGGCAGATGCTCCGCTATCAATCGCGCGGCACCCAGGACGACAACACCGAGCGCGATGAAGACGTGACGGTAAGAAACGATCACATCTATTCAATCGATGGCCCCGGACTGCCGGATCTTTCCGAGCCGATACCCGGTGCGTCGGCGGCTGATGAAGCGGTCTATCGAGGTTCGTTCGTCGAGTCAGTGAACGCGCGCATACGTCCCGGTCCGTGGACGCCGGTGTCCAACGAATTCCAGTGGCACTCGGTGACGTGGCTTGAGAAGGTGCGCGGCTCCTGGCAGCGCCTGCCTTCGGCGAATGAGATCGAACCGGGGGGAATCATCATCGGCACGGCGTTGCCGTACGGGCCGGGCGATTTTGAGTTGCCGAATTACGAAGATGGAGTTCCGGTGTGAGTGAACACGCAGCACCAGTGCAGGCCGTGCAGGCAGCGGCGCCACAGCCGGCGCAGAATGGATTTCATCTGCAGCGGAAGTGTGCGTGCGGCAGCTATGCCGGGGGCGGGGAATGCGACAAATGCCGCGAGGACAAGACCAAACTTCAGCGCGCCGCCTGTGGCCCTACGAAACCTGAAGGTCTGCCGCCAATCGTGCACGACGTGTTGCGTTCGTCCGGGCAGCCGCTCGATACGGGAACGCGCGCCTGGATGGAACCGCGCTTCGGCCACGACTTCAGCGGCGTGCGCGTGCACACCGATGCCCGCGCCGCCGAGTCAGCGCAGGCGGTGAATGCGCTGGCCTACACGGTGGGGCCCGATTTGGTTTTTGGCGCGGGCCAGTACGCACCCGGAACGGAGCGGGGCGGCCGGTTGCTGGCCCACGAGCTGACGCACGTCGTGCAGCAGTTGCGTGGCGGCGCCAGCGCGCAACAGGCAAAAGCGATCAGCGAACCATCGGACGCGGCGGAGATCGAAGCCGACGCGACCGCCAATCGCGTGATGAACGGGGGTTCAGCGCAGGTTAGTCAAGCGCCGACCGCCACGTTGCATGCGCTGAGCGCCGGTGAGACTGCCGGAGTTGTGGTGGGTTCGGTACTTGCTGGTGCGGGTGCGATTTTAGGAGCACTTGCACTCGCCGGAGTTTTCGATCGTGAACACTACAGCGATGCAGAACTCACTGAGTACCTAACAGTGTTGGCTACGACGCGTCGGCCCGAGAACAATCGGAACAGTGACAACAAAGCTCGTGATGTGGTGCGACGCTGGCGCGGCAGCGCCAATCCGAGCGCGTCTGCCGCGCCATCTACCGGCGCGTCGGCCAGCACGCCTGCTACCAGCTTCAATATCGACAACGGGTTCAGCACCCGAGGCGGCTCGTTGACAGGCGTAGAACTCAAGCGTCTGCTCGTCGAGGAAATGCTCTCTGGAGTGACTGCGGGTGAAGATGAGAACGCGATTCTCACGATTCTCGAAAACTCCGCGCCGGGCGACCTTGTCCAGATACTGGATCCGAATCACGGAGTCTCAATTCAGCAGTTAGACGACAAGATCGGTGGCGACAATCATGCGCGCCTGGAAGCGATTCTGGAACAACGCTTCCCGCGTACGTCGGACGTGAGGCGAGACACGGCCCCCTCTTGCACAGCGCGCCAGTCGTTGATGATTGACTACGCCAGACAGCAGGGACTCGTAATGGTGGACAACGCCATCGATGTCCTTACGAACCGCAGTGGTGATGAAGCCGTCGTAAGAAAGATCCAGTGCCGTTTTGAAGGAGCCGGTAGTGCGGAACTCGCTAGTATCCTGGCTATCTTTCAAGGAGCCCGAGCGGCCCTGGGCACTCGTCTTTACCATTGCGCTCCTGAAGGAGGAGTCGCGGAGTTGGAAGCGCCACCGCCTATCAGGGCCACCACCGGCGAAGAGCTGCCGCCGGTACAGTGTGACCAGGAAGACGCAAACAGTTTCCGGACTGAGGACAGTGCGTTTCGTGAGGTATACCTCTGCGGCGCTTTCTTCAGAAGAAGTCCCGAGATCCAGGCCCTCACGCTTGTGCACGAGGCGGCCCATGCCGCGGGACTGGGCCTGGATGTGGCGTATCAGCCCGGTTGCGGCTTGGCTTTGCAATCTGCACTCAGGAATGCTGACTCTTACGCTTTCCTTGCCGCAGACTTGATGTCAGTTGGCGCTAGTTCGCGCCAAACACCCCAGATGCAGCGTAAGGCCACCAGCGATGAGTCGCCTGATGAACTGCCCGAAGTTGTTGAAGACGCTTTGCACTCACCCGGTCAGCCGCTCGATGGGGCAACGCGTGAGCGAATGGAACCAGGCTTCAATCGAGATTTCAGCGAGGTACGCGTACACACAGGTTCAGCGGCAGCGCAATCGGCGCGCTCTGTGAACGCTCATGCTTATACTGTTGGCCAGGATGTAGTTTTTGGCGCGGGGCAGTACGATCCGGGAACGGAAAAGGGCGTCAAATTATTGGCCCACGAGCTCACTCACGTGGTCCAACAATCCGAAAGCGGTCCACCCACGACACAAACTGCGAAACCGATCAGCGAGCCTGACGATGCGGCGGAGATAGAAGCTGACAGCGTTGCTGAACAGGTTTTGCGCGGCGACACCGCAGTCGAGGTGAATCAATCTCCCAGCGCGGCAGTGCATGCGGAGTTATCAGGCGGGGAGAAAGGCCTCATAGCTGGGGGAGTCATCCTTGGCGGTATCGGAGCCGGCTTCTTAGTTGCCGCGGCAATCGGAGCTTTCGATACTTCGCGGTTCCGCAACTGCTCCCAGCAGCAGCAGGACGTCGTCAATACCGCCACCAACACTGCCCAGCGATGGATCGAGACGGCGATTACCAGAGTTGATGCCGTTCTGGGCAATCCCCAACAAGCGGAGCCATTTGTTGTAGAACAACTCTGGGAGCACTTTAAAATCAGACCAGATGACAGAGAGCACTTGAACCGCGTCAGGCAAGGTCTTGGCCAGATTCAAACTGGATTCTCTGAGCTGATGTTTGAGTGCGATTCTTCATGTACAGAAACTGAGGATACCGCCGTGGCCGCACGCGTGCCCGGACTGCTCGGCGGAATAGTCTTGAAGTACGGCCGCATTCATGTGTGTCCGCGCTTTTTCAGAGGACCTCGGGACCCTGATTTCCGGCGCGACGACGAGCAACCCGAAACAATCGCGCATGAAATGGGCCACCGCTTTGTGGGAGCGCGGGGGGACGTATACCGCGTCGTCGATCCACGCGGATACAGCAACCTGACAACTGATCAGGCGCTCGACAATGCAGATTCATACGCTCAATTCGCGAGAGTCGTTTTCAACATCGGCAGCCGCAGCGCCGCCCCAGCAGCCAACCCGCTACAGCGCAAGGCAATTGGGTCAGGTGGTCCACACATCACCCCGGTTCGGCGAAAGTTACAGCGCCAACCTGCACCCGAGACGCAACCCGAACCCGCAACACAGACTGCACCGGAATCAGCACCTGCGCCGGAAACAAAACCCACAGCTGAAACGCAGCCGGCGCCGGAACCGCAGCCAAAACCGGAAGTAAAGCCTGAGCAGCGAGCGGAAGCTGAGCAGCCCGGTGGAATACCGAAAGTTGATCCGACCAGTGGCATGGAGGGACATCCTGCGCCGCCAGGCTGCGTGGATGTTCTTTGGGCTCGCGAATACCCGCGCATCTTCCGGCTCGACACGATCTCCGTCGTCGGTCTGAGTGCGAAGCCGGCCGGTGAAAAAGCAGAAGAAGTAAGGGACGCCCGCCGCAAGAACGCACTGTTCGATCGAGCGCTCGGCGAAGTTTGCGCCGCCTATGAAAACGTCAAGCATCCGTTCCGCGTGCGTTTCTACTCCCTCGATGTAGACCCAAGAAATGCGGTCAGAGAAAGAGTCAACACTGAGGACGCCAAACGGAACCGCGAACTCGGCGACAGTCTTGGCGCCACCCAGACCAACAAAGTACGCATTTATGTCGAACGAAGCCTGGAGTCGGAAGAGGACTTTGCTGACGTCAAGACTCTCGACGAGAAGTTGAAAAAGATCATCGACAAGTCCAGCCAGTCTGGGGCCAAACGGGGCGCTAAGACCGGATTGATCGTCGGTTCGATTCTGGGTGGACTGACCGCGATAGGCGTGGGAATCGGCGTCGGCGCCGCTGTTTCGGCAAGTGGCGGAGGACTGGGCGCCATCCTCGGCTACGCCGCTTTGGCAGGTGGACTTGCAGGCGGCGCAGTCTTGGGTCTTTCGGCCGGACTGGGAGCTCTGTTCGGTCACGCCGGCGGAACCGATCGTGGCACCGCAGAGTTGTCGAAGGAACGAATCAAGGAAGTGCAGACTTTCGTCGCTCTGCTCCGCAAGACAGGAGAGATCAAAGGCGACCAGTTGACCTCTAGCGATGCTGACAATCTCGCCCGCGACGCCGTTACTCTGTGGACCGACGATGCGAGAACGCTGCCGCTGACAGTCAAGGATCGTCGTCTGTTGATTCTCGCCATGCTTGATGGGCCAACACTCGACGCCGACGAACGGGCCATCATCAAGTTGTTTGAGAACTCAACCGACGCTGAGATCCTGCAGGTGCTCGATCCGACCGTGGATCCCAAGGAACGGGTGACGCTGCAGAAGCTCGACGAGGAGATACACGGCGAAGAATGGAAAGAATTCAGGCAGATGTTGCGAGCGCGCTTTCCATCTCTCGGTGCACCGGAAGTTCAACGCACCGAGACCGCGACGGAACCAGCCTGTGAAGCCGACCAGGCAATCATGATTCTTCAAGCGCGAAAGCGGGCCACGGAAGTCGTACCGATCGCTTTGCAACGAATAACTGAGTACCTCGCAGATCCGGCTAAGCAACAGGCAACGTTGACCAAAATTCAGTGCTACTTTCCGAATGCTGCACGTGCAGATATCGAGAAGATCAAGGGGATGTTCGATAGTATCCAACAACTGATTCCTTCCAGCCGTTACGTCTGTCCAGGGAAAAAGACGGCAGTCGCTCAGACGCCTCCGGGTCCGCGGGTTGTGGAATGCGAAAAAGGAGATGTGGCTCAGACTGTTCCCTTTTACGCGCCCGACGGCTCAATCAAGGCCACCAAGGAAACATACATCTGTCCGTTATTCTTCGAACAGGGACCTGTTTACCAGGCAACCTCCATGATTCATGAGTGGGTACACCGCGTAATCCCGGACAGCGAGACAGACAAGTACGACCCGAAATGCGGTGACCCGAATCTCGCCACAGCGCTGATCAATCCCGACTCTTACGCATTGCTTGCGCGTGACCTCGCCGAAGGACGTGCTGCCAATAGCGCCGGACAACCCAGCGTGTCGATTGGCAACTTTCGCAACGCCGGGGCGGTGACAGCCGAGAATCGATGTGTCAGTTGTCCGCAGATTCCGACCCTCGGTCTCGATCCCACCAGTGGCGTGAACTTTATGGAACTTCGCGGAGACATCACCGGACATCGTCCGGATGCGCTCTACGATTTCAAACGCACTAAGGAAGTCGCGATCTGGATGCGTGTCAGTGGAGCGTGGCAGAACGTCAAATACGAGCCACCGGGCACGCTCGACGATGCGTCCGCCGATGATGAGGATGTAGCTGTGAAGAACGATCGCATCTACAGCGTTGACGGACCCGGACTGCATCAGCCGATTCCTTCGCCCGCCCCTCCAGAGATCGAGGGTGGACTTTACAAGGGCAGCTTTACGGAGTCGGTGAATGTGAAGGTGGGTCAGGGACCGTGGACGCAGAGTTCGAATCTGTTTGCCTGGCATTCGCTGTTCACGTTCGAGCGAGGCAATGATGGGATTGTTCGGAGGACGCCGAAAAACAATGAGATCGAACCGGGTCCTATCACCATCGGGCCAGATCCACCCGGTCCCTGAGGCTAAGACGGGCGCCCTTCTATTTGGACGCGCTGTTCACTGGAACTGCAAGAACCACGCCTATGGTCCCAGTGAAAAGCCAGACTAAGGTGTCAAGTTAATGGCTTTCCGATCATATCGCGCACCTTCTTTCAACTTCCTGCAACGCCGCGGGGCGGTCGGTGGCCGTGTGCTGCAGCGACGCTGCGCCTGTGGCAGCAAAGCCGAGTCGGACGGCGAATGCCGGGAGTGCGCGGAAAAGGAAGGCATGCTCCAGCGCAAGTCGCAATCGGATGGAAGCCTGGAGGCGCCGCCAATCGTTCACGAGGTGTTGCACGCGCCGGGTCGGCCACTCGATGCCGAGTCGCGCGACTTCATGGAGGCGCACTTCGGTTACGACTTCAGCCACGTGCGCGTGCACTCCGACGCGCAGGCGCAACGGTCGGCCGATGCAACGAATGCCGAGGCTTATACGGTGGGACACGACATCGTGTTTGCTTCAGGCCGCTATGCACCCGAGACAGCGGCCGGCCGTCGCCTGCTGGCCCACGAGCTAACCCACGTTGTCCAACAGGATTCCGGCGCCGCAAGTTCCTCGGGCATGAGTATGCAGCGTAAACCTACTAACGATGAAACAACGACTCCCGCAACCGCTACACCCACGGCGGCGAGTCCCACGGCTGCGGCTCCGACCGCTGCCGCGCCAGGTCCCTGTCTCGAAGAGGTGACGGGCGAAGACATTCCTTCGTTACTGCAGTCCGGCGTGGTAACCATCATCGAATTTGGCGCGTCATGGTGCGGGCCATGTCAACAGAACAAGCGAGGCCTCGAAGCCATATGCGAGGCCTTCCGCGTGCGGCCTCCACCGGTTACGGTGCGCTTCTACTCGATCGATATCGAAGCTCCGGGCAACGAGGAGGTAAGCCGTGCTTATACGCCGGGCGGCACCGTTCCCCATCTCTATTTCTACGTTGGCAGTACGGAGAAGGCCCACTACACCTACGGGATCGAGCCGGACACGATGCAACGCCTTGTAGCCGAGCAGGTTGAGTATGCGAGCACTTCGGGAGCGGCGCGCGGCGCGAAGAAGGGCCTGGGTTGGGGCGCGTTGGTTGGAGGTCTGGCGGGAATTGGCGGCGCGATCGCGATCGGAACCTCGAGCGGCCTCGAGGGAAACGCGCTGATGGGGGCCATCATCGGTTCGGTAGCCGGGGGCGCAGCAGTCGGTCTTGGGATAGGCGCAGCCATCGGCGCCATTGCCGGTCATGCTACGGACGATCGCAATCAGGGTCCACGACAACAGCGGCGCCGCCACCTTCAGCCCAAGTCACGCAGCCATAACAACGATCCACTCGAGCGCGAGGCGGAACGCGTCGCCACCGATATCGAGCTGGGACGGCCCGCGGCCGTTCATCAAAGTTCGACTCGACCTTCGCTTGCGCGCCTGACGAGAGGTGAGAAAGCGGCGGCGGGCGCGGGCATCGGCGCTGGTTCAGGTGCCGCACTCGGCGCCGGCATTGGTCTAATTGCAGCTTCACAGATGCGAGGCACGCCCTTCGGCGCGGCTGCCGGGATTGGAGCCGCGATCGGCGGCGTTTTGGGCGCGCTCATCGGTGGACTGATCGGTGCTTTCACGCCGCGGAAGTCGCCCGTCGAAGCTCCCGAAGCGGAGGTGGCGATTCGCCGGCGATTTGGAGCCTACCTCCCGGGGGGAGTAGGGGCGCTGAACAATGCGGTCGTCCATCCGGTAAATCACACCGAGTTGTGTACCTGGTATCGGTGCCGGTTTGGCGCGGAGGCATCCTGCAACATTGATGGTTGGACCGACACGGGACGCGAACCTCCAAATCAAATAGCCTCGGCCGCCGACGAGCCGATGTGTCCGAATGGCCAGCAACTTGAACACGCTACGCCGCAGCGGCCGGTTATCTACTTCGACCGCGAGAGGCGCGACGCGGGGCTGATGGTCCACGAAGGCGTGCATGCATACGAAAGCCAGACTTTCGGCATACAGATGCGTAATGGCGTGAGCGAAGGAACCACCGAGTACTTCACGCGGCAGATCCTTCCCGATCTGAATATCCCGCGCGAGAACGTTTATGACGAGCAGGTTGCCGAGGTTACTCGCATGATCCCCATCGTCGGCGAAGAAAAGCTTCGGCGCGGGTACTTCCTCGGCGAGATGGACGCGCTTCATCAGGCCGCAAACTCGGTGCTGGGCGGTTGTGCGCTGACTGAGTGGGCTTTTGCGGTGCAGACACTCAACTTCGATGGCGACAAGCCGCGCCGGATTATTGCCGGAAGAAATCAGAACTATTGCCACGACGGTCAAACAACAGACACAGCGCCCGAGGCTGCTCCGCCAGCGGATGAAAGGCCAGCATGAGCACTTTTCCCAATTCACCCTATGTGCTGAAGGGCGGCATCGTCCTGCTCGATCCGATCACCGCGCAGGTGCAGCGAATCATCGTGCTGCAATATAACCCAGACACGTTGTCGCGTACGTTCCAGGTTCAGGCCGTCAGCGAAGGGAGCGACCGCTCAGAAGCGTTGCGTTTGAAAGGTCCGGCGGTAGAGACCTTCAAAGTAGAAGCGGAGATCGATGCCACCGATCAACTGGAGACCGCGCAGAAGGATCAAAACCGCACGATCATCGACTTTGGTATTTATCCGCAAATCTCAGTGCTCGAAGCGATCGTCTATCCCAGGAGCAGCGAGGCGCAGGCCAACTTTACGCTATCTCAGACGGGCACCCTGGAAATCATGCCGATGGAAGCTCCACTCACGCTCTTTGTGTGGAGCTCCAAACGGATTCTTCCCGTCCGGCTGACGGAGTTGAGCGTCACAGAAGAGGCGTTCGACACCAAGCTAAATCCCATTCGCGCCAAGGTCAGCCTGGGGATGCGCACGTTGAGCTACGACGATCTGGGCTTTGCAACCAAGGGTGGCAGTTTGTTCCTCGCTTATCAGCAGCAGAAGGAACGCATGGCGGCGATGAGCGCGGGCGGGACGTTCGGAGCGCTCGGAATTGGAGGCATTCCATGAGTGATGCGTTACAGGCGTTAATTGGCGCGAATACGACAAAGCCAAATCCCAATCCGATTACCAGCCGCTATTACGGGGCCGAGATGGCCGAACTGGTTTTGCCCGGCGGCAAGACGCTGGTCTACCTGCGGCGGCGCTTTTTGCCGGCGCCGGAGCGATTTCAGCTGCTGCAATTCCACTCGGTCACCGAAGGCGAGCGGCTCGACAACATCGCTGCAGCGCACCTCGGCGATCCGGAACAGTTCTGGCGCGTTTGCGATGCGAACAACGCGATGCGCCCTGAAGAATTGACGGAAACCATCGGCCGCAAGATCCGGATCACCTTGCCCGAGGGCATTACTGGACCGACGTTATGAACCAGCGCTTCTTTCTCTCGCTGCGAATGGGCGCCATCAATCCTGCGCCGGTGCCGCAGGCGGTCATTGACGCCTTGACCGACGTGTCGGTGAGCTCAACCGTGGGCGCCCAGGGCGGATTTCAAATGAAGTTTACGCTCGGCAAGAACTCGGCTATCAGCCAAAGCTTGTTGCCGTCCGGTTTCTTCGATCCCCGAACACGCGTAGTTATCACCGTTATCGTCAACGGCTCTTCGGAAGTGTTAATGGACGGCATCATCACCAAGCAGGACGTAACGCCGAGCAGCGAGCCCGGCAAGTCCACGCTGACGATTACCGGTCTGGACCTCTCCGCGCTGATGGACTTCATCGACCTCACCGGCATTCCTTATCCCGCGATGCCAAACTTTGTGATCGTCGACATTGTGCTCGCCAAGTATCTGCTGTTTGGCTGCGTGCCGGTGGTCATCCCGGATCTGGTCAATATGCTCATGAACCCGCTGGAGAAGTTTCCCAAGCAGCAGGGCACAGACTACCGTTACGTCACAGCGTTGGGCCAGAAGAGCGGCTACATCTTTTACATCGATCCGGGACCGGAACCGGGGATGAGCCTCGCGTACTGGGGCCCGGACTTCGGCGGCTTCCTGCCGACACAGCCGGCGCTCAGCGTCAATATGGACGCGGCGACGAATGTAGAGTCGCTGAGTTTCTCTTATAACGGTTTGGCCGCCACGCAATATCTCGCCACGATCCTGGAGCCTAACTCCAAGATTCCGATTCCGATTCCGATTCCCAGCGTTGACTTTTTGAAAGCATCACTCTCCGCAAAGGCGCCCACGCCGTTGAAGAGCAAAGTCATTCCCGACTTGGCTAGCAAGAGTTTTCCCGAAGCCGCACTGCTCGTGATTGGCGCCTTGATGGCCACCGACGACGCGATCACGGGATCTGGTTCGCTCGACGTGTTGCGCTACGGGCATGTGTTGAAAGCACGGCGGAAGGTGGCGGTACGCGGAGCAGGGGACTATTACGATGGTCTCTACAACGTAAAAAGTGTCACGCACACGATCAAACGCGGCGAGTACAAACAAAACTTTAGTCTCGTGCGTGGTGGCGTGAAATCGTCAGTATCAACGGTCGATCTATGAGTGACGGAACAACAAAATACTACGGTATCTATCGAGCTACAGTGACTCTCAACGTCGACCCGCTACAGAAGGGGCGCATTCAGGTCATCGTGCTCGACGTCGGCGGGTTCACCCCTTCGACCTGGGTGAATCCTTGTGTCCCTTTCGCCGGCAAACAATCGGGCGTCTACGTGGTACCGCAGATTGGCGCCGGCGTTTGGATCCAATTCGAGAACGGCGATCCGGATCAGCCCGTCTGGATGGGCGGCTGGTGGGGCTCAGTTGCAGAAGTGCCGGCACTTGCCCTGGCCGGCAACCCGATCAGTCCCAGCATCGTGCTGCAGTCAGGACTGCAAAACACGATCATGATCAGCGACCTCGCTGGGCCAACCGGAGGAATCATTTTGAAAACCACGGCCGGCGCGTTTATCAGCATCAACGACACCACCGGCATAACCATCTCGGACGGCAAGGGCGGAATGATCACGATGATCGGCGGCGTAATCACTATCAATCAGGGTGCGTTGCTAATCAAGTAGCAATTGCATAGGAGGAGAGATGCCTGGATTCCTGCTTCATGTTGGCGCGACCGTTCAATGCGCGCACGCCGGGACTGCACAACCGACTGCGCCTAATCCACGCGTGATGGTCAGCGGCCAGCCGACGGTGACAATGGCTGCGCCCTATTCGGTAGCCGCTTGTCCCTTTAATGTCAGCGGTTCTCCTTCGCCTTGCGTAACAGCGCAATGGACGACCGCGGCGACACGGCTGTTTTCGAACGGTCAACCATTGGTGCTGCTCGACAGCCAAGCCATCTGCGCGCCAAACGGAACACCGTTGATGATCCTGGCGACGCAAACGCGGGTGACGGGGACGTGATGCCATGAACATAGACTACCCTTTCCACTTCGATACGCGAGGACGCACCGCCGCCACCGGCGACGACGATCACGTGCGTGACATGATCGAGCAACTGCTTTTCACAAATCCCGGCGAGCGCGTCAACCGCCCCGACTTTGGCAGCGGCTTGTTGCAGTTGATCTTCGCGCCGAACAGCCCTGAATTAGCGGCGGCCTTGCAGTTCACTGTGCAGGGCGCGCTGCAGCAGTGGCTCGGTGACGTGATTCAGGTGCAGGCGCTCAACGTGATCAGCGAGGACTCGACGCTCCAGGTGGAGCTGAAATATATCGTGCTGAGCACTGCCGAATCGCGCACTGACGTCTTCGTGCGAGGAGGTGTTTAAATGGACGGCGAAACCTTGAAATGTTCAGATGAGCGGCGCCGGCAGTTAGTGCGCGATCAGGCCGAACAAGAAGGCGGTCTGAACGGCATCGATTACATTGAAGTCGTCGAAGGCACTCATCAGCGTCTACTGTGCGTCCATTTTTTCGGCGAAGTTCCTTCGCTGGTGCGCGCCAACGTGCGCATTGAAGGCGGCAGCCGCATTCGAGGCATGCAGGTCCTCGAAGTCGAGCCGCATGAATCAGAGGATCCGGAGCACCAGGACTGCTTGCGTATCCAGGTCGATACCGCCGGTGATTTCTCCTGTTACAAGGTGTGTCTCTACGAAGTTGATAGCGATGGCCTCACGACAGATCAGCCATTGCAGGGATTCGATCCGCGTTACACGTGTGCCGAGTTCAGCTTCAAAGCCGATTGCCCAGGTGATCTCGATTGCAAAGTCGAACCGGTCTGCTTGCCGTTGGCTTCGACGCCGCCCGAGATCAACTACCTCGCGAAAGATTACGCCAGTTTTCGCCAGTTGCTTTTTGATCGGTTGTCGCTGCTGCTGCCCGATTGGCCGGAGCGGCACGTGCCCGACATTGGCGTCGCGCTCGTTGAGGCGCTGGCTTACACGGGCGATTACCTGAGCTACTACCAGGACGCGGTAGCGACCGAGGCCTATCTCAATACCGCCCGGCAACGAATCTCGGTGCGGCGCCATGCCCGCCTCGTCGACTATTTCGTTCACGAAGGCTGTAATGCCCGGGCGTGGCTCACGATCTCGACCAATCAAGACCTCAACGAGCCGGGACTGACCTACCGGGACATCTACTTCATCGCCGGCGCCGACGACGACCAGGCCATCGTTTTCGAACCTCTCGTCGAAAATCCCGACGAGCAGTTACGGTTCTATCAGGCGCACAACGAGATTCACTTCTACACCTGGGGAGATCAGGAATGCTGCCTGCCGCGCGGTGCCACTACAGCCACCCTGAGAGACAAATGGATCGCGCCGCAACCTGCGCCGCCTGCGAACCAGCAGCCCGGACAACACAAGCAGGCCGGATATTACCCGCCTCAACCCAAGCCGGCGCCGCAGCGCCGCTTGCAACTCAAAAAAGGCGACGTGCTGATCTTCGAAGAGGTGATTGGGCCGAAGACCGGCAGTCCGAACGACGCCGATCGTTCGCGACGCCACGTCGTGCGTCTGACCAATGTGACGCCGGTGGAAGACCCACTCTGCCGCGAGGCGCCCATAAATTCGGACGAAGATCTGCCGATTCCGCTGCTGGAGGTCGCATGGGGGCCTGAAGATGCGCTGCCCTTTGATCTCTGTCTGTCAGCGCGGATGCCGGCGCCGGATTGCCGCCAGGTGACCGGAATCAGCGTCGCGCGGGGAAACGTAGTCCTCGTCGATCACGGACGCAGGATAGACTCGTCCGAGTATTTGGGACAGGTGAGTCAAAAAAGCATTCAAGGCGAGTGTGCCTGCGAAGGCAGCGTCATGGACCTGACGTCGAGGCCCGAACCTTTTCGGCCGGTGCTCGAAAAGAGTCCGTTGACTTTCAGCGAGCCGCTCGACTTCACCGCGCCTGCTTCCCTGAGTGTGTACCAGGATCCACGGTTGGCCTTGCCCCAGATTCATTCGCTCATCGGTTTGCCCGCCAAGTGTCTTGAACCGGGCGACCAAAGGAAACCGGAAGTTCTGCCCGAAGTCGATCCGTCAGATTCTCGTTGGCGCTGGCGTTCGCGACTCGACCTGTTGGGGAGCGGCGGACTCGATCAGGACTTCGTCGTCGAGATGGATAACGATGGTCGCGCGCACTTGCGCTTCGGAGACGACGAGCTTGGGCGGATGCCGCAAGCCTGCATGTTCTTTAATGCCGTCTATCGTGTTGGCAACGGCACTTTGGGAAACGTCGGGGCGGATGTGATTACAGCGGTTGGCTGGCACAACAGGACCGTAAGCGGTATCCAGCTGCATCCTCGCAATCCTTTACCCGCCGCGGGAGGCCGGCCGCCTGAACCGATGGCCGAAGCCAAACTGTTTGCGCCGATGACTTTTGCGAAGCAACTCGAACGCGCGATTACCGCTGACGACTATGCTCGACTCGCCGAACTATACCCGCACAAAAAGGTACAACGCGCCGGCGCTTCGCTGCGCTGGACGGGAAGCTGGTATGCGGCGGAAGTATCGATCGATCCTTTCGGAAGCGAGACCGCCGATCCGAAAATGCTGCAACAGATCAAAGGTTATTTGCATCGCTACCGGCGCATGGGCCACGACGTGGAAGTAGAGCAAGCGCGTTACGTGCCACTCAAGATCGAGTTGCAGATCTGCGTGCGGCCTCGCTATCTGCGCGGCCATGTGGAAGCGGCGCTGCTCGATATCTACAGCGGGCGAGTGCTGCCGGACGGCACGCTCGGACTGTTTCATCCCGACAACCTCACGTTTGGTGATGGCATTTATTTGAGCAAGCTGGTGGCTGCGGCGCAGGCGGTCGTGGGCGTCGAGAGCGCGCGAGTCACCAGGCTGGAGCGGCTTGGCGAGGGCGCTCACGGGGAAATCCAGGCAGGCATTCTCAAGCTTGGGCCGTTGGAGGTAGCACAGCTGGATAACGATCCCAACTTCCCCGAGCATGGAACTTTGAAGATAACAATGAGAGGTGGGCGATGACCTGCAATTGCGGACGTGGCGGAAACCTGCCCTGCGGTTGTTGTGAAGGCGTCGAGCTGCTGACGCCGGCAGCGATCGGCAACCGGCCCGGCCTTGACGCGATCAACTATCGAGTGGGGACTCACGGGACGTTTCTCGAGACGATGAAAGCGCGGCTCTCCGGCAACCAGCTCTGGTCGCTCGCCGGCTTGAAAACACGCGACTCGAGCGACGCCTCGATCGCACTGCTGGACGGCTGGGCCACAATTGCCGACGTGTTGAGTTTCTACCAGGAACGGATCGCCAACGAAGGTTATCTTGGCACCGCCACCGAGCGGCGCTCGATTCTGGAGTTGGCGCGGCTGGTTGGCTATGCGCTTCGTCCCGGCGTGTCGGCCAGCGCCTATCTGGCTTACACACTCGACAAACCGGTGGCTATTCCGCCGCTGCTCGATAAGCCGGCCCCGGAACCTGAAGATCCTCTGGTAACGATCCCTGATGGCAGCCGCTCGCAAAGTGTCCCTGGCCCGGGCGAGCTGCCGCAGTCGTTCGAGACTTCCGAAGACCTCGTGGCCCGCTCCGCCTGGAATAATCTTCAAGTGCGCCTGACGCGTCCGCAAAGAATCGACGGCGACACGCGCGTCATCTATCTGAAGGGATTACCAAACCTGAAGCCGGGTGATCCCTTACTGATCATCGCCAGCCCTGCCGTGGTCTATCGCGTGGAGACCGTTACGGCCGACCCGGCAAACGACCGCACCAGGGTCACTTTCAAACCCTGGTCGGAAGCCGGCGCTGCGCTTGGGTTGGTTGCTCGAGTCGCAGAAACGGTGAATCGGTTCAGCGCCGCCGAGCGCTTCGGTGTTGTTCCTACCAGCCGATCAGGCCGAGCAGTGCTGGCTCAACTGGAGCAATTGCAAAAACTAGCGGCGGCAGGAGCCCCCGCCGAAGAGATGAAGAGCACGCTGGTGGATGAGGTACTGCCAAAGTTGCGGGAAGTGCATCAGGCCGCGATCGTCGGCAGGTTCACTCGCGTACAGCCCTGGGTGCGTGACCTGGTGGACGCCCTCGAAGGTGCGCTTCAGGGCAGAAGCGCGGGCGAGATCAAGACCGCGTTACCCGATGTTCAGAGCGCTTCAACCATCGATTTGACGGCAGTGCTTCCGGCTTTGGCCAGGCCGCGCTCGGTTCCACCGCAAGACTCGACGGAGTTGCCGCGTAGTGTGAGTACGTCGCTGGGAAACACCACCGACGCCGTGCCTAAGTTGCTCGGATCCCTGGTGCCGGGTGTAGAAAATGTCTTGTACAAGGCCTGGAAAAACGTTCCGGTCACGGCGGCGCCCGCGTCCGAAGCGCACTTGTTCAGGGTTCGCGCTTCTGTCTTTGGCCATAACGCGCCACTGGAGCCGACGAGAAATACCGCCGGCGTGATCACCGGAACGAAAGAATGGGACTTACTGAAACCCGTCAGCCCCCCAACGACGGAAACGTTCGAGATCATTGTCGGGGAAAAACAGGGAACTGGCCCGGCGTCCGAGCGTACCGTTGTGACTGAGATTCACCTTGGTGACAAATCTACCGACTCTGTTGCGTTGCAGAACCAGCAAGAGACGAAGATCAAATTTAAGGCGATTAACGACGTGATCATGGTCAAACTTGACCGCTCGACGGCGCCTGCTCCACCGCCTTCTGTCGTTATAATGCCTCCGGTCACAACCGCGCCTCTCACGCCAACGACTACTTTAGTATTCACTTTTACTAACCGGCCGATAATGTTCAAGCTGGAAATTCCGCTGACCGGAAAAGCCTTTGCTACTCTGCTCAAAATTGATGCGGCCGTCAAACTGACTCAGCCCGTCAAGGACGACAACAGCGGCGACCTTACCACCAAAGTGGATCTGCAAATTCCGGGCGTGATCCAGAACAGGGAAGAACCGAGGTTCCTTTGGCTGGACGCACCCTACGAACAGATCGTGCCCGGTAGTTGGATAGTGCTCGAAAAGCCCGGCACAGTCATCGATACCAGCACAGGTCTGCCGGCCGATTCAACCCTCGTCATTACCAAGGCGCTCGCTGTTTCTGAACGCTCGCGCGCGGAGTATGGAATCTCTTTGAAGAGCATGCGTCTTAGGCTTGGTCACGACTGGATTGATCCCACTCGGGGAAAAGATACGTTTGAAACAGTTCGCGGCACCGCAGTGTTTGCCGGCAGCGAACGACTCGAGCTGGCCGAAGAACCGATTGAAAAAGCGATTGCCGGCAACGAGCTCGAGTTGGACGGCTTGTACGACGGCCTTGAAGCCGGGCGGTGGCTAATCCTCTGCGGCGAACGAACCGACGTCGTCAACAGTCCGCCGCTGAAGCGAATCGGCGCAGCGGCGGATGCGGCGCCCGAGGTACATGTCGAAGGCGTGCCCGCGACCGAACTAGTGATGCTCGCCGGCGTCGAACAGCGTTTTGATCCCGAGCTTCGCGGTGACAAGACACACACTTACCTGCGGCTCTTCGGCAACCTGGCCTACAAATACAAGCGCGACACGCTGATCGTCTACGGCAACGTAGTCAACTCCACAAATGGCGAGACGCGCAACGAAGTGCTTGGCAGGGGAGACGCGAGTAAGTCGCTGCAGACATTCACTCTGAAACAGAGTCCGTTGACGTTCGTTGCCGCTTCTAATCCCGACGGCGTGGAAACGACGTTGAAGGTGCGCGTCAACGACGTGTTATGGCATGAGGCCGACGACCTTTCGAGCCTGGGGCCGAACGACTACGGCTACATCATGCGGACCGACGACGAGGACAAGACGTCGGTGATCTTCGGCACGGGCGAGCACGGCGCTCGTTTGCCCACGAGCCCCGATAACGTCAGTGCCGTTTATCGAAACGGCATCGGCAAGGCCGGAAACGTCAAGGCCGATCAGATCAGCCTGCTATCGACGCGACCGCTCGGCGTGAAAGGCGTGACCAATCCGATGCCGGCCAGCGGCGGAGCCGACCGTGAGTCGCGCGATCAGGCGCGGCGCAATGCGCCATTGGCAGTGATGGCCCTGGATCGCCTGGTCTCGACGCGTGACTATGCCGACTTCGCGCGCACCTTTGCCGGTATCGCCAAAGCGAGCGCGGAGCGATTGTCGGACGGCCAACGGCGCCTCGTGCATCTGACCATTGCCGGCCAGGACGATATTCCGATCGAGACGACGTCTGACCTCTATCGCAACCTTGGCAAGGCGCTCCGTAACTTTGGCGATCCACACCAGCCTATCCAGATCGCTTTGCGCCGGTTACTTTTGCTGGTGCTCGAAGCGAGGGTACGTGTGTTGCCGGACTACCTCTTTGAAAAGGTGGAACCAAAGATCCGCGCCGCCTTGCTGGATCGTTTCAGTTTCGAACGGCGCGAGCTCGGACAAGATGCGTTGCTCAGTGACGCGATGAGCACCATTCAGCATGTCGAAGGCGTCGCTTACGTCGACATGGACAAGTTCGACTGGATCGATGAGACGAAGGTGATCGAGCACCTCTCCGGCGGTCCCTCGCTCGGCGACAGCGTCATGCGCAAAGAGCGCATCTCCGTCGCGCTCGCCTTGATCGATGCGAACGAGATCGATGCGGCCAAACGCATCAAGCCGGCCGAGATCGCTTACCTGAGCCCGAGCGTTCCCGACACGATCATTCTTACGGAGATAAGCTCATGAATAAAGCTGATCGGTTATACCAGTTATTGCCGGCGGTGTATCGCATGGTTGATGCTGAGCAGAACCACTCCTTGCGCGACCTCCTGCGGGTGATCTCAGAGCAAGTGAACAACGTCGAAGATGACATCAGCCGGCTTTACGAAAACTGGTTCATCGAGACCTGCGAGGACTGGGTAGTGCCCTACATCGGCGAACTGATCGGATATGAGCCAGTGCACGAGGCAGGCGAACCCGGCGATCCGCGGCAGGCGCAGGGGCACGCGTTGAACAAGATCCTGATTCCCCGGCGCGAAGTCGCCAACGTGATCCGTTATCGCCGTCGCAAAGGCACCCTCGCGTTGCTGGAGTTGCTGGCGAACAACGTCTCGGGTTGGCCCGCGCGAGCAGTCGAGTTTTACAAGCTGCTTGGTTGGACGCAGCATCTCAACCATCCGCGTCTCAAACGCGGGCAACCGGCAAATTTGGGCGACGGCGAGCGACTCGATCTGCTTGGCGGACCTTTCATGAAGAGTACGCATACGGTGGATGTGCGGCGACCCAACTCGCACCACAGCCGGGGGCTCTTCAACATCGGCAGCATCGGCGTTTTCGTTTGGCGGCTCAAGACCTATTCGGTGACAGAGACACCGGCGTACTGCATTGAAGAGGAAGGCCCCGAGTGCTACACCTTTAACGCGCTGGGCCACGACACTCCGCTTTACAACGTCGCGCAACCGGAAGACTCGCCCACCCACATCGCCGATCAACTCAACCTGCCCGTGCCCATTCGCCGCCGGCCCTTTGCAGAGCACACCACTGAGCGGCCGTCCAGCAAGCCGAGACACGCGTCGGCCGACTATTACGACCGCAGCGTGTCGGTCTCGGTGCCGGATCGCACGGGTAAGTTGAACGAGATTCCGCGCCAGCTCGTAATTCCGGCGAACCTGAGCGACTGGCAAAAGTTTCGCCCGGCGCGCGGCTTTGTGGCCGTCGATCCCGTGCTCGGCCGCATCGTCTTTCCCTCCAATCAAAAACCGCGTCACGGCGTGGTGGTGTCGTATCAATATGCGTTCAGCGCCGACATCGGTGGTGGCGAGTATGAACGTCCATTGTCTGAACCCGCCGAGGCATATGTCATTCGCGTCGGCAAGCACGAGCGTCTATTTACGATCAAAGAGGCTTTGCTGGCGTGGCAGAATCGGCAGCCACCCGCGCGCGCGGTGGTCATCGAGATTCAGGACAGCGGTGTCTACACCGAGCAACTCAATATCAACCTGGAGCCAGGTCAGTATCTCCAGATTCGCGCGGCGCAGCGCAAGCGTCCGGTTCTTCGGCTGTTGGATTACCAGGCCAGTCTTCCGGATGCTCTGAGAATCCAGGGCGAGAAGGGAAGTCGTTTCGTTCTCGACGGTCTAGTGGTTGGCGGACGTGGTCTTCAAATCAACGGGCAGGAAGACGTGAACGACGCGCACGTTTCGCCTTCAGGAATGGTTGAGAACGATCTTTGCGACGTGACGATACGCCACTGCACGCTCGTTCCCGGTTGGAGTTTGCATTGCAACTGCGAGCCGCAGCGCCCGAACGATCCCAGTCTCGAGCTGGAGTACACCAACGCGCGGATCAGGATCGAACACAGCATCATCGGCGCCATCACTACCGAAGCCAGAGAACGGGCTACCGAACCGCAGCCGCTGCAAATCACCGACAGCATCCTCGATGCCACCAGCGAGGATCGCATCGCACTGGGAAGCTCGCGCGGTGCGATTGCCTACACCGCTCTGACCATTGCTCGCTCAACCGTCATCGGGCGCGTGCAAACTCATTCCATCGAGCTGGCCGAGAACACGATCTTCAACGGCGTCGTTACGGTCGCCCGTCGAGGCAGAGGCTGCGTGCGCTTCTGTTATGTATCCGACGACTCGCGCACGCCTCGCCGCTACGAATGCCAGCCGGATCTCGTAAAAAACGCCGTCAGCGAGAACGCGGACATTGCCGCGTCTGCCAAACCTGGCGCGCTGCAGCGTGAGGCCGATCGCGTCCGGCCATTATTCAACAGCCTGCGCTACGGCACGCCCGCCTATTGCCAACTGGCAGATCGTTGCGCAGAGGAGATCACGCGAGGGGCGGACGATGAGTCGGAGATGGGAGTCTTTCACGATCTATTTCAGCCCCAGCGCGCGGCCAATCTGCGTGCGCGTCTGGATGAATATACCCCCGCCGGCATGGATGCCGGAATCGTCTACGCAAATTAGGAGGAAACCATGCAAGGCGAATTTAGAGGCGACGTCAGCCGCGACAGTTTCGATCAAAGCAAACGTTTTAGCCGTGTGCTCATGCAGCAGGGACGCGTTCAGCTCGATGCCGATTTGAACGAGCAAAGCGACATACTGTTGCACTACCTGCGTTCACTGGCAAGGGACTTCATTGGCCCGCATGGCGGGAGCAGTAGCCAGCCCGGCTTCACATTAATCACCACCGAGGCTGAAATTGACGCCCTGAACGATCCGAACGCCAGCCGCTTGAAAACCTCGCTGCGAAAGAGTGGTTTCCTGATTGGCACTGGCCGCTACTATGTCGACGGCTTGCTCTGCGAGAACGACAACTACCTCGGCTACATCGAACAGGACGGCTATCCGTTCTCAGGGAGCCTGACGCTCGAAGTGATCATGGGTCCGCCGGGAGAATTCCTGGTTTTTCTCGACGTCTGGGAACGTCATGTCTCCTGCAACGAGGATGGAAGCATCTGCGAGGTTGCTCTTGGTGGGCCAGACACCGCCACTCGTGGGCAGATCGTTTCCGCGGTCGTGGTTCCACCGCCCGGAGAAGACACTCAGGGGCTATACGATCAGCAAAAGCTGCACGACCTGGTCAAGGCCCTGCGCGATGCGAAGGCCATCCTGCCTCCCGATGCTAACGCGATCGCTACAGCCAAGGAGGCGCTTGACGCCTTCGCCGAGACTTCGCGCGTGGCGCTGAGCAGTATAACCACGGGCACTTTGCAGGCTCGGGCTCGCATCACGGGCCTGCCCGAAGGCGATTGCAATATTCAGCCCGAAGCTCAATATCGCGGCCCGGAAAACCAACTCTATCGCGTTGAGATTCACCGCGGCGGCGTCGCCTGGGATGGCACATCCGACGGCGAGAGTCCCGCCGGCAACGCGAGCACGGCGGCCACCTTCAAATGGTCCCGAGACAATAGCTCGATTTATTTTCCGATTCTTTCGCTGGAGGGCGACTCCGTCAAAGTATCGCACCTCGGCCGCGACACAAGTCGCAGTCTGCAGGTCGATGATTGGGTTGAAATCGTAGCCGACGATCTGGTGCTGCAAGGACAGCCGGGACCGCTGCGCCAGATAAAGAGCGTTAACCCAGACGAGTTGACGGTGACGCTTACAGACGCAGTCGATCTGAGTTACGAGGAAGACAGCAGGCTGCATCCAGTGTTGCGGCGCTGGGACCAGCGGCGCTCCGATGGCGAGGACGCGGAGGGTCTGCTACTCGTTAAGGAGGGAACGGGCGAAGACCTCAATTGGATTGAGCTCGAGGATGGCGTACAAATCCAGTTTCAGAGAAGCACTGGTGCCAGCATCAAGCGCCGGTATCGCGCCGGCGACTACTGGTTGATTCCTGCGCGAGTCGCGACCGGGGACGTGTTATGGCCCAGGGAGCTTCAGGGCACGAAACCGGTAGCCAGGGCGTTGCCGCCACACGGCGTCGAGCACCACTACGCGCCCATCGCGGTGATCTCAACCGACGGTTCGCAAAAATTAGTTCTTGAGGAGGACCTCCGGCGCAAGTTCAGTCCCGCGGCGGTCTAGCTGAGTCTGTCTCGGGCATCACATAGAAGTTGTCTGGCGGCATGCAGGTATTCATTAACAAATTCCTTTGAAAGGTTGTGACCACAATCGGCAACACAGGCCGTAGACAGACAGGCACAGTCGTTATCGCCAGGATCCGCGGATAGCGACTTTTCCAACGTGTTTTGAGCGGATCAATGCTGGCACAGTCGTTGCTTGTATGGCTTTATTTCAACTGTTAGTCGGCGGCGGGCTCGGCGCCGCATGTCGTCTTAGCATTTCCTGACTCGCGGGGAGGTTCCTCAACGATCTCTTCGTTTCGCTAAGGAGAAAATATGCGGGTCGCAAAGCCAACTTTGACCTTCACCGTATTGGTTGTTGGCACGCTGGCGTTGGGTTCCTTCCAGGCAGCACACGGAACCAACTACAGCATGGGGTGCATAAACAACTATAGTCCGGCGGGCATTGGTCCCGACCTCTCCAATCGTTGCAAATCCACCGACGGGTTCTCAAGCTGGTTCAATTTGTTTGGCCAACACAGTCTGCGGTTTTACTGGCATGACCAACTCGTATGGCCACGGGACTATACGGAAGACAGCTTTACCGGTGGCGGTGACAACATCGAGGCTGATTGGTCGTCAGCTGACCTTAATGTGTTTTCAGGACATGGCAGTTGTCAGAATCCACCAAATGCGAATAGTCCGGATTTTATTGTCACGGCGAAACCGGGCGCAAACAACTTTGTGGACATAAAGAAGTTTTTGCGTTTCGGCGAATTCCCCGGGTCGGGTGTGTTTGGACAAAACGGGAATCTGAATACCTTTATAGTGGACGCGAGTTGTCCGATGGATCTGGTGTCGCTAACGAATCAGTGGTGGGATGCGTTTCAGGGTCTCCACCTGGCGATGGGCCACTCTGGTGATTCCAATCACGATAACCTTGACTCTGACGCGAAGCTTCCTACCGTGGGGATGTACCTGGGTCCGTTTGGGGGTCCGTTTGGACCCTTTGGTGGGTTTCAGGGCCCCTCGAGTTATCGCACGGCCTGGATGTCGGCTGGGCTGATTGATGTGCAGAGCGGCGTATGTGCCGTGATCGTAGGGACTGGACGCACGGAACAAGAGGCGGTCAACCGCCGAGACTTTGAGACGCCAACGAACCGTATTCCCGATGCCATGCCGCCTGACTGGATTGCGTGGCGATGGACATGCAAGAACTAGCAGCCTTGAGTGACTGCCACGAGGAATCTTTATGAGTCTGCGAATGAGAAGAATTACCTTTGGCGTTCTGTTGCTTTTGGTATTGCCACTTGGCGCAGCGATGCAAACAAATCAGGAACAAAGCAATATGCCGCAACCGCGGAAGGTTGAAGCGGCGGAACAATCGGAACTGAAGGCCATGATTGGAAAGCGTTTCCGCCCCGAGAGCGGTAAGGAGATCGAGGTGCATGCGGCAGGTGCGTACCTTTTCGGCGCCAACGACGACCTCTTCGCGATTGAGCGGACAGACCTCGGAAGTATCGCATTTGAAACGAAAGTCTATGGTGTAACCGACGTGGCACTAGAACCGAAACAGATCGGGAAAGAGCGCTTGCTACCTCGTGTCGAAGCTGCGCTCCGCGAAGCTGGGTTTGACATCAGGGACAAGCGGTTCGCCAACTTTTATGATGAGTTTGCCGGTCGCTTTAACGGCAGGAAGCAATTGGCGGCCAATTTCGATCCAAGAAAGGCTAGCAAGCTGGTGGCCAGGACGGTTACTTTCGAACGGGTGGTGAATGGCTTGCCGGTCTTCGGGTCGGAACTCCTGATTGGACTTAACTCGGATGGCAGGATTGGTCGGTTCCGCTTGCACTGGCCGAGGCTCCGTCCGGAAGTCGTCAAAGCGGCGGTGGGGCTAGCGTCCGCCTTGCGAGCGAAGAACTGGGTGCTTCCAAAGGACCTTCAGGAGCGAGGGACGGAAATCCTGGAAGTGACGGCCGGAGTGGGGCACTCGGCATTCGCCGACCCCAGTTTTCGAAGTGCCGCCGTCGTGCGCGTGCTGTACCGTCGGACCGCGCGGACTGGCCAGTATTCACTGGCGTCCACCGGTTATAAGTACTTCGATGCCTCAGGTAGAGAAGTGGCGCTCAACGTGTTTCCGAGAGTGCCGGGCACGTCCCAGCAATACAAGCAATGATCCTCGTGATAGCTCAGTGTCATCGATCTGAATCTGATCAGGTCTATCTCTCGGTGCTTCAATGAATCGTCATGCCCAAAAGTTATTTTGCCCATCTATTCGGGATTGGGGTGAACCACTACCAATTCGAGTCGGTTTAAGATTCCAGATCGTAGACCTTTTGGGCTGGTTACGTTTGCGGCCAGCCGGGTAAGTGGCGATCCATTCAAAGCCGTGAGCAACTCGACTGGCCGGCTGCGACGCTTTCACAACAGGCTCGGCTAACAAATCGGCTTAAGAATGGTTCACGACGATCGCACAACTACTTGGGACATCCAGATGTTCGGGTGACGACGCGTTACGTGAGGATGTTTGAAGACAGTAAGCGAGTCGCGGTTGAGGCGGTGAAGCTTACCTTTGGAAAAGTTGGTCACGTATTGGCCACCTGGCCAAAACGGCCGCCGTTGCCGGCGGCTGTAAATGGTTGAAAATAAATGGTGGAGCAGAGGAGGGTCGAACTCCTGGCCTCCGCATTGCGAACGCGGCGCTCTGCCAACTGAGCTACTGCCCCACGCGGGGAAGGATACAGTTT
>Ga0209798_10000029_pt1 | contig 92571 bp, 80 predicted proteins | sample DOMMetBare3Fresh_FD_187475 | JGI IMG/M metagenome (GOLD analysis project Ga0209798, IMG submission 187475) | Wetland sediment microbial communities from St. Louis River estuary, USA, under dissolved organic matter induced mercury methylation -... | ecosystem: Environmental > Aquatic >...
CAGCGTGCCCGTGTCGCTCAGGGTCGGGTTCGCGCCATCCTCGGTCACCCCACCGCTGGTATCCACCGTCAGCACCGGCGCATCGTTGGTGCCGGTGATGGTCACGGTCACCACCTGGCTGACCAAGCCGCCGTGACCGTCGTTGATCGTAACGGTGAAGGATTCCGTCGCAGTATCGCCGGCACCGAGGTACTGCAGCGCGCTGTTGGCGACGTTGTAGGTCCAAGCTGCTGTGCCGGACGCGGTGCTCGCGCTTTCGCTCACCGCACCAATCGTCAGCGTGCCGCCCAGCGTGTTGCCGGCTGCCGCCGTAACGCTGGTCGTGTGCACGTCGATCAGGTCGACGTCGTTGAATGCGATCGTACCGCTGTCAGAGAGCGTCGGATTCGCATCGTCTTCGCTCGCCGCGCCGATCGCATCGGTGCCCGCCACCGTAATCGTAGGCCCATCATTGGTGCCGGCGATGGTCACCGACACCACCTGGCTGACCAAGCCGCCGTGACCATCGTTGATCGTGACGGTGAAATTTTCGGTCACACTCTGGCCGGCGGCCAGGTACTGCGCCGCCGCGTTGTTCAGCGTGTAGGTCCAGCCCACCGAACCCGACTCGGTCGTCGAGAGCTCGCTCACGCTGCCCAGCGCGAAGGTGCCGAGCGCCGTGGTGTTACCCGGCGCCGCCGCGAAGCTCGCGCTGTGGGTGTCGATCAGGTCGACGTCGTTGAACGCGATCGTGCCTGCCGCGCTCAGCGAGTCGGTGGTACTCGGCGTCGCCGGCGCGTCTTCGGTTACCGCGCCGCCCTGCACGCCGCTAGTGATCGTCGGCCCGTCGTTGGTGCCGGCGATGGTCACGGTTACCGTCTGGCTGACCGTGCCGCCGTGGCCATCACTGATCGTGACGACGAAATTTTCGGTTGCGGTCTGGCCCGCCGCCAGGTACTGCGCCGCCGCGTTGTTCAGCGTGTAGGTCCAGCCGACCGAACCGTTGGCCGCATTGGCCGCCTCGTTGACCGCCGCCAGCGCAAACGTTCCGAGCGCGGTGCTGTTGCCCGGCGCCGCCGCGAAGATCGCGCTGTGGGTGTCGGTCAGGTCGACATCGTTGAACGCCACCGTGCCCGCTGCGGCCAGCGAGTCGCTTGTACTAGGCGTTGTGGGCGCATCCTCGGTCACCATACCGCCTTGCGCGGCGCTCGCGATCGTCACGCCATCATTCGCGCCACCGATCCGCACGGTCGCCGTGGCCCAGCTGAGCGTGCCGTTGGCGAGCCGGATGGCATAGGTGAAAGTGTCCGTGAGGTATTCGCCGGCCGCCAGGCCCTGGAGCTGGGCCATGACGGCGGCGCTGAACGTGCTGGCGTCGTAACCAACCCGACCATCAGAGGTAATCCAGATCTTTGCTCCCATCGCACTGCGGTCGTTGCTGAGGCTCTCCGTTCGCGCCGTGTCCTGAGTCAGGAGGTCTGCCGGCGCATAGATCTTGGTGGCAGTGGACGCGCTGGTCCCATCGTCAAGCGACCAGAGCGTCTTGGCCTTTCCGCCCAGATCGTTCCCCATCACATCGAGGTACTTGATGCCAAGCGCATCCTCGGTGAGGCCCGTATTCGTGAATGAGTCATCCACGCCCTGGGGCGTATTGGAAAACGAAGTGGTGGTTCCGCCGCCGGTATTGGTAGCCATGATGATTGCCTTAGTTGCCTGTCCTACTTGAGTACTGCATCAGATTTCACGTCTCTCGCCCCGCGCGCCTCATGGAGGTCGTTACCGGCTCGAGCAGATATTGAAGCGCCGTGCGTGATTCACCTTTCAGGTAAACCTCCGCCGGCATGCCGGCCTGCAACTTCACGTCGCCAGCCTCCTTGAGCGATGCCGGATCCGTCTCGATCAACGCCATGTAGTACGGCAGATTCGATACCGGATCGACGATACGATCCGCGGCCACGTAGACCACGTTACCCGCCACCAACTTTGTGATGCGGCGATTGAAGGCTGTAAACCGGATTTCGGCTTCCTGGCCCTGGTGCACCCGGTTGATGTCATCGGTCCGGATCCGCGCCTCGACGACGAGCTGCACGTCGGACGGCACGACCTCGGCAATCGTCTCGCGCGGTGCGATCACCGCGCCCGGTGTCGTGTACTTAAGGCCCATGACCACGCCGCTGGCGGGCGCCACGATCAGCTGCCGCTCCGACGCGTCCGCCGATTTGCGCTGCTCCTGCTCAAGATCCGAGACCCGCGATCCAGCTACCCGGAGCTCGTCGCTCGCAGCCTGCCGGTACTGCCCCTCGAGGGCATTGATCTTCAGGTTAATTTCGGTGCCTCGCTGCTGGGCGCGTGCGAGTTCAGAGCGGTGCTCTTCGATGCGCGATGCGTAATCCGCGACGGTAGCCTCGATTTGCGTCACCTGCGCAACCGAGACGTAGCCATCTTTCCGCAGGTTGCGGACGGATTCGAGGCTGCCCTGCTGCAGCCGCAGCGACTCGCTGCTGCTCGCGATCTGGGCCTGCAGCGCCACGATCTCCTGGTCTACGCGTGCGCGCTGCTCGCGCAGCAACTCAGTCTGTCCGGTGAGCGCGCTATGCCGGGCCGCGAACAGTGCACGCTCCTTTTCAATCTGCTGCGCCAGGCCGGGTTCTGTGCCCGCGGCCGCAACCAGGTCGGCCGGGAACTGGATCGAATGCTGCAGCGCCTGTTCCGCCTCGAGCCGCGCGATGCCGGCGCGTTCGGCCATCAGGCGGTAATTAATCCGCCTGAGGTCGGCGTCCACCGCGACGTCGCCGAGCACGATCAGAGGCTCACCCTGCACGACGTGCTGGCCATCGCGTACCCGCACTTCCCGCACGATGCCGCCTTCCTGATGCTGGACCGGCCGCCGGTTGAGGTCGACCTTCACGAAGGCGGAAGCAATGACCGCCGACGACAACGGCGCAATTGCGGTCCACGCCATGATCGGAAGAAGCCCGAACAGCAGGATCGCAAATCCCCTGGATGCCAGCTTCGACGCCTCGCGCGAATGTTCCGCGAGCGGCCCGTCCGATTCCGGATTCTGGATTGCCTGATTCATGACGCCTGCTCCACGCGCTCGGACGCTGCCGGACGGGGCATCTGGACGATGTTGCCGGCCGCCGCGATCTGCTTCTGGCGGTCGAGCGCAATCAGTACCTGCGGGGTCGGGCCGTACTGCAGGACGCGGCCCGCTTCGAGCACGAGCATGTGCGTCAGGTGCCGTATCAGCGCGTTGCGGTGGGTCACGACCACCACAGTCACGGACTGTTTCTGCAGATCGCAGATCGCCTCGGCCAGCGCCTGCTCTCCGGCTCCGTCCAGGTTGGAATTCGGCTCGTCCAGGATGACGAGACGCGGGTTGCCGTAGAGCGCGCGTGCCAGCGCGATCCGCTGGCGCTGGCCGGGTGACAGCTGCGCACCGCCATTATCGACCGGCGTGTCGTAACCTTCAGGCAGCGACAGGATCATGTCGTGGACGCGTGCGCGTTGCGCGGCGTCGACGACCAGCGCGGAATCGACCGGCCCGAGGCGCGCGATGTTCTCGGCGACGGTCCCCTGGAAGAGCTCGACGTCCTGCGGCACATAGCCAATCGATGGCCCCAGTGATTCCCTGGGCCAGAGCGACAGATCCGCACCGTCCAGACGGACGATCCCGGCCGTCGGTTTCCACAGGCCGGCGAGCACGCGCACCAGCGTCGATTTACCCGCCGCACTCGGGCCGACGATTGCGAGCGACGTGCCCGGCGCAAGCCCTAGCGATACGCCCTGCAGGACGAGTCGGTCGCAACCCGGCGGGCGATAGATGATGTTCTGCGCGACGAGGAAGCCTTTCGGTTCCGGCAACGGCATCGGTTCCGGCGCGTCAGCGGCCGCGTTCAGCAAATCACGGAGCCGCGCCAGGGCCGCGCGTCCTTCGGCCAGCACGCGCCAGCTGCCGACGACCTGCTCGACGGGCGCCAGTGCGCGGCTCAGCAGGATCGTGGTCGCGACCATGATGCCGGCGGTCGCCTGGTGGGTGATCACGAGGTAGGCACCCACGGCCAGCACGATCATTTGTATGGCCTGGCGCAGCGTACGGGTCGTCGACGTCATCGCGACGCTCCTGCGCGCGATCGGCCGCTGCAAGTCGGTCACCTTCTGGTTCATGCCGCGCCAGCGGGCGATCAAGGCGGGCGCCATACCGAGCGCCTGCACGACTTCGGCGTTGACCAGAGAGGCTTCGAGGTACCGGCCCGCGCGCACCGCCTCACGCTGCACGGCCTCGATGCCGGATCGCGTCAAGCGGTCGTTCAGGATCGCGAACAGCAACATGGTTATCGCGCTCAGGACGGCGGCGATACCAAGGACCGGGTGGAACATCCAGATCACGGCCACATAGACCAGGAGCCAGGGCGCATCGAACAGCGCCAGCAGTCCCTGCGCTGAGAACAGATTGCGCAGCGTGGCGACGTCGCGCAGGCCTTCGTTTGGCGCCCGCTCGCCGCCCCTCGACCTGGCCGCGAGGATCAGCTGGGCGACGGCTGGCGAGAGCGCCTCCGCGATCATGTTGCCGGCGACGCCCTGCAACCTGCCGCGCAGGTAATCCATCACCAGCATGATTCCGAGTCCGATCGCCGCGCCCAGCAGCAGCATCACCAATGTCTCGTGGCTCTGGCTGGCGAGCACGCGGTCGAACACCTGCAGCATGAAGAGCGCCGGGATCAGCAGCAGCAAATTGACGACGAACGAAAACACGGCCACGTGAATCAACGGGCGCCGCAGCATCCCAATCAGCGGGTTCGCAGTAAAACGTGGCCCCATTGCCGCAAACTCCCTGGTTCCCGAAGCTGTAACAGCTACAACCGAGCGCGGTTTTCACCATGCTCGCCAGATTTCAAAGCTGGTTCGGTAACCCGGCGATCGTCCTGCAAGCAGGAGATCCGTGGTTTTGCGGCCTCGCCTCGCGGCGAGTGTGCCGTTTCGTCAGACCAAGTCTGGTCGTGACGTACCGTAGAACGCTTGTTGAACGCGAGAAGGCGAATCGGACATAAGCGATCCAGTAATATCCGAGTTGTGAGCCGCATCACACGGCGGGCTTCGACAATAATGGGCGCCATGCGCATTGCAATGTGGTCCGGACCGCGGAACATCTCGACCGCGATGATGCGTTCCTTCGGCAGCCGGCCCGACACCGCCGTCTGCGACGAACCGCTGTATGCGCATTACCTGCTGGTCACCGGTATCCAGCATCCCGGTCGTGATGAGGTCATTGCTTCCCAGGAGAATGACTGGCGCAAGGTGACGGAGACGCTGACCGGCCCGGTGCCCGGCGGCCACGCGATCTGGTACCAGAAACACATGGCCCACCATCTGCTGCCGGTCATGAGCCGCGAGTGGCTCGATCGCTTGACGCACGCCTTCCTGATCCGTGAGCCGGACGAAATGCTTGCATCGCTACTGCGCACTTATCCGCAGGTAGGCCTGGCCGACACGGGCCTTCCCCAGCAGTGGGAAATCTTCGAGCGCGTGGCGGAGCGCCTCGGTCACGCGCCGCCGGTCGTGCTGTCGAGCGATATCCTGCGTCACCCGCAGGCAATGCTGACCAGGCTATGCGAAGCGCTTGGAATTTCTTTCCTGCCAGCGATGCTCTCCTGGGCGCCGGGGCCGCGTGATACGGACGGCGTCTGGGCGAGGCATTGGTACGCAGCTGTCGAGGCATCGACCGGCTTCGAGCCCTGGCGGCCCCGACCGGTAACACTTGCCGCATCGCAGCGACCCATGCTGGCGGAATGCATGCGCTGGTATGAGAAACTTCATCAGTACCGGCTGAAGCCCTGAGGAACCCATGCTCCAGCAATTCGACGAACGCAACCGCGACCTGATCGTCAACATCAATGGCGAGCTCAAGCATCGGGACAAGGCCGGCATCAGTCCCTTCGACAGTGCCGTGCAGGGTGGCGACGCGGTCTGGGAAGGACTGCGCCTCTACAACGGACGGATATTCGCGCTCACCGAGCACCTGAACCGCTTGCGCTCATCGGCGCTTTCACTCGCCTTCGAACAGATCCCCGATGATGCGGCGATCATCGCCGAGATTCGCCGCACGCTCGAGGCGAATGGCATGAAGGACGGCGTGCACATCCGCCTGACATTGACACGCGGCGTCAAGATCACCTCGGGCATGGACCCGCGGCTCAACCGCTCAGGGCCGACGCTGATCGTACTTGCCGAGCACAAGGCGCCCGTGTACTCGAAGCAGGGCATCAGGCTCATCACCAGCAGCATGCGACGCTCGCCACCCGATTGCCTCGACCCGAAGATTCACCACGCCAATCTTCTTTCTTCAATTCTTGCGAAGATCCAGGCCAATGCGGCGGGCGCCGACGATGCGATCATGCTGGACCTGCGCGGCTTCATCGCCGAGACCAATGCGACGCATCTCTTCCTCGTGCATGGCGATCGGCTGCTGACACCGACGCTGGCCGCGTGTCCCGAGGGAATCACGCGCGGCACCGTGCTGGATATCTGCCGCATGCACTCGATCGACTGCGAAGTGCGCGACCTGTCGCTGACCGAGCTCTATCGCGCAGATGAGGTCTTCTGCACCGGGACCATGGGCGAACTCGCGGGTGTGACCTGGGTGGACGGCAGGAAAATCGGCGACGGAAACATCGGCCCGATGACGCGGCGCCTGTCCGCTCTCTATGCGGAGCGTACGGCTGCCAGCGGCACACGCATGGTGGCCTGAGCACGAGAAGCCTGCGGCTCATGATGAAACAACTGTTCGCCGTGACCGTCTTGACGGCACTTGCCGGGTGCGCGACGGTCCAGATGCGCCTCGATGACGGCGCACCTGACTGCGGCGCGGACCGGCCGATCGCCGAGGGCGCCGGGCGCGCCACGCTCTGGATACAGAGATCAGCCGAATATCGCGCCTCAGCGGAGGGAATCTATCGCTCGGCATTGCAGGGCCTGCAACGCGGCCTTGCCGATGCCACGCGCTCGGCGGAACCCACGCAGACCAGCGGCTTCTCCGGGCTGCCGCCCGCAGTCGTCATGGACATCGACGAGACCGTGCTGGACAACAGTACGCCGCAGGCGCGCATGCTGCTGGCGGGAATCTGTCCCGGCGATTTTGATGTCTTCTGGGATTCCTGGATCGCGGAACGCGCAGCGCCCGCAGTGCCCGGCGCTGCGGCGTTCATCCGCGCTGCACGCGAATTGAAAGACCCTGAGGGCCGGCCGGTGCGCGTGTTTCTGATCACTAATCGCGAGTGCGGTGCGCGCGTCGGCGTCGAGTCTTCCTGTCCGCAGCAGGACGACACCCTCGCCAATCTGCGAGCAATTGGGCTCGACGCTGCCACACTCGACGATGACGTCATGCTGAGAGGCGAACAGCCCAGATGGGTCAGCGAGAAGCTGTCGCGCCGTCAGCGGGTCGCGGAGGGATATCGCATCGTGCTCAATGTCGGCGACGACCTCGCCGATTTCGTTCCCGACTTGCGCGAACAATCGCTGGCCGAACGCGAGAAAGCGCGCTGCCGCCATCGTGAATGGTGGGGTGAGCGCTGGTTCGTGATCCCGAATCCGATGTACGGTTCCTGGCAACGCGCGCTGGGACCGGACCCGGACACCGCGCTCGCGCAGCCGCCGACGCCGTTTGCCTGCGGGGACACGGGCTGACTCGTCGCCCATTGTGACGTCTATCAAGGACTTCATCGAAAACCGCTGCGTCTGACCGGGGCTTGGCTTAAGTTGACTCGCAGGTTCCTGGATCGGTGACATTCGATGACCCCGGCCGACGAACGCGTGCTCCAGTTGCTGCAGAAGTGGCAGAAGAGTCTCGACCTGCACGCAGGCTATGCCGCGTTGCCTGAAGACCAGTACTGGCTCGTACAACCCTGGCCCACGCATCAGCGCCCCACGAAGTGGGTCATCGACCTTGCCCGCCAGCGCGTCACGGATCTTCAGAACATCGTGAAGACGCGGCTTGCGGCGGGCGACCCATCGTTGTCCGAGGCGCTGGAGCTGATGTCCTTCCTGACGAACCTGGTTGGTTCGCAGCACGTCGAGCGCTTCGTGCCGGTTGCAGAGCCGGAGCGCGAGCGGCAGCTGGAGCCGGCCGCGTCCGCACCCACACCCGCGCCCGCGCCCGCCAAGGCCACCGGCGCGACATCAACCTCGACCGTGGTCAAGCCGGGGCGCACACCGGGCGCAAAGTCCAGGTCAGCCGGCAAGGCCACGAAGCCCGCAAACGACTCAACGGTTTCGCTGGTGGTCAAGGACGCGGTGCGACTGATGAGCTGGGGGCGGGCCTGGCACGAATTGCCGGAGGCCATCGCGCGGATTGCGGATCGCCCCGAAGTCGCACAAGTACGCCAGATTCTTCGCAGCAAGCGTAGCGTCATCGAGCAGCGCGCGAACGCGCAACACAAGCGCTGAATCACTACAATACGCGCCCCCATGGATGAACAATCCACGTTGGGCGCGCCGGCAGCGGGCCTGTTCCGCCGGCTCGCAGCACTCCTCTATGACTGCCTGTTGTTGCTGGCGCTTCTTTTCGTCGGGACGCTGGCTGCATTGCCGCTGACCGGCGGCGAGGCAATCACGCCGGCCGCACAGGGCCTCGGCGCCTACCTGCTTTACCGGGCTTACCTGGCCTTGCTCGCATTGGGGTTCTTTGGCATCTCATGGACGCGCGGCGGCCAGACTTTGGGCATGGTGGCCTGGCGGATGCGTCTGCGGGTCGCCAATGACAAAACGCCAGGATGGCCGGCCGCCACACAGCGATTTGCGCTCGGACTCGCGCTTGCAGTCGCCGCCGAACTTGGCCTGCGCCTTACGTTCGGACCCGGCGGGTTACTGCGACAGATCGCGGGCGGCTTTCTGCTGCTGCCCCTGCTCTTGAACTTCGCCTGGATCCTGTTCGATGCGCGCGGCCGCAGCCTGCAGGACCTCGCGTGCCGGATGCAGGTCCTGAGAATCGATAAACCTGCCTAGTGCGCGCGCCGGATTGCGACGGTCGCAATCACGGCCAGGAGCATTGTCGGTCCCCAGGCCACCAGCAGGGGATTGAGCCCGTAAACCAGGCCGCTGTTTTCCAGTGTCTGGGTCAGCAGGACGAACAGCACGCCGGCCATGATGCCGAGCACCGTGCGCGACCCGGCGCCGGCGGAACGCAGCGGCCCGAGCGCAAATGGCACGGCAAACACGCAGACCACGACGGCTGCGACCAGTCGCGCTATGCGGGACCAGAAGGCGATCTCCCAGGCCCTCGAATTCAGGCCATTGGCTTGCAGATGCCCGACATAGGCGAACAGGTCCCGAAACGGCATCGCCCTGGGCCTGGTGACCGCAAGACCGAGGAAATCCACGTTGAATTGCGTGCCGACGTCCTCGCGGTCGCTGCCACGTGACTCGACGCGGTTGGCATCAAACCGGCTCTCGGCATAGTTCGACAGGATCCAGCGTCCGGCCGGATCCTGCGACGCGGTGTCCGCGCGACCCACCATGCGCAGCTTGTGACTGGAATCGAGTTCGTAGATGAATACACCGCCGAACAGATTGCTGGCGGCCTGCTGCCGCACATTCAGGAATGATGATCCCTGCCGCACCCAGGCGCTGCGGCTGCCGGCCATATCCAGCTGCGAAAACTTGCTGAAAATCTTGTGCTGGCGCGCGTACTGGTCCGCGGGTGGCGCGAAGTACTCACCGAGCAAACACATGAACGCGGCCACCATGAGGCCTGCCAGCGCAGCCGATCCGGCTATGCGGACGATCGACACGCCAGCTGCGCGCATCACGGTCAATTCACTGTCACGCGCCAGCGCGCCGAGGCCGAGGATCGCACCGATCAGCGTGGCGATCGGTATCGATTCGTAGACCTGCTGCGGCAGCGAAAGGATCGTAAAGAGGAATGCTTCGCCAACGCCGTAGCCGCCCTGACCGATTTCATTCTGCTGGCCGACAAAGGTCGCAAGCGTCATCAGCGCGAGCAGCACGGCCATGACCAGCAACGCATGAATCACGATTGTCCGGGCGAGATAGCGATCGAGCAGCGTCATGCCCTGCTCCGGGCAGGCTGGCGCCAGAGATTCAGCGGGCTCTGACGATGCAGCAGAACCAGTCCCAGGATGACCATCAGCAGGTGCACCCACCAGCAGCCAATGAGTGGCGGGACGCGGCCACTCTCGGTCCAGACCTGCGAGGCCGAGACAAGATTGGAATAGACAAAATAGATCAGGATCGCGATTGCGACGCGCGCATAGCGTCCCTCGCGTGGACGCAGCGCCGCCAGCGGCACCGCGACGAGTGCCAGTGCCAGCACCATGATCGGCATCGAGATGCGTTGTTGAAGTTCCGCAACGTCGGGCAGCGCCGTGGAACCGATCAATGCGCTGGTCGGCTTGCGCGCCGGGCTGATCCTGCCGGGGCCCGGTTCCGGCACGACCAAGGGAATTCCATGTTCTACGAAGCGGACTCGCCGGAAATCTGACCGGCCTGGCACGCCCTCGACGCGCTCGCCATCGTGCAAGACGATCAACTGCGTCCGGCCGCCTTCAAGCACGCGTTGTTCGGCCCAGTCCGCGGTCGCAACCTCGACTCGACCCTCCTCATAGCGCTGCACGAATACGTTCGCGAGTCGCTTGCTGGAGTCCCTCCGCTCGGCGTAGAAGACCGCCTTACCGTCGGCAAAGGTCCTGAACATCCCCGGATCCAGGTTCCCGAACTGCGCGTCCCGCATCGCCTTGCTGCGCAGTTCCTCGGCGCCATCGCGAGCCGCAGGTCCCACGTCGAAAGTCAGCCAGGCAAGACCCGCTGCGACAGGCAGCGCAAGCGCATAGACCGGCAGGTACAGGCGGGCCGGTCCGACGCCGCAGGCGCGCACCGCGACCATCGCACTCTCGTGATAGAGCCGGCCGAGCGCCAGCATCGCCGCGAGCAGCACGCCGATCGGCACCAGCAGCACGAGGTTCTGCAGCGTCGTCAGGCCGATCAGCGAAAAGACGATTTCACGGGGAAAGCCATTCTGTGCGGCCAGCTCGAGAATCCTGGCCACCTGGCTGCTGGCCAGTATTGCCAGCAGCACCAGCGTGACGGCCAGCCACGAAACCGCGACTTCGCGCAGGACATAGCGGTCAAATGTGCCAAACAAGGCGATTATCCTGAGGACCCCGGCGCGCGGGTCCGTCCTTTTCGATTAAACTGGCCTGCACACGGTAAACCAGCGTCGCAGCGCACTCAACGGGCAGGACCCGCGGGCCAGCGGCGCGATCAGGGGACGATCGATCATGCAGTTCTACGTCACCGGCGCATCCGCGGCACGCCAGCGCACAGCTTGCGCCATTGTCGGCATCTACGAACGCGCAGAAATGAGCGGCCCCGCGCGCGCAATCGACCGCGCCTGCGGCGGTGCGGTCAGCAAGTTGCTCCGGCGTGGTGATTTCAGCGGCAAGACCGGCGAGGCGCTGCCGATCGTCAGCGGCCTCCGCGGACCCGCGGAACGCCTGTTGCTGGTCGGGCTCGGCGCGAAAAAAGACTATGGCCGCAAGGCCTACCGCCGCGCGGTCTCTGCGGCCACGCAGTGGCTCGCAAAAAGTGGCGCCGCCAATGCCGTGCTGTACCTTCCCGTGGAACCGGTCCCGGCTCTCGATGCCTATTACGCCGCTCGCCTTGCCGCCGAGGGCGTAGTCACCAGCCTCTACCGGATACCCGATCTCAAGTCGGGTAAGAAGCCAGCGCCGCCGAAACTCAAGAGGTTCGGCATCGGCGTCCGAACGGCTGATCTCGCGGCTGCCCGCCGCGGCATCCGCGACGCCCGCGGCATCGCGGCCGGCATGGCACTGGCCCGCGACCTCGCCAATCTGCCAGCCAACGTCTGTACACCGTCCTACCTTGCCGGCGCCGCCCGCCGTCTTGCGAAGGAGCACCGCAAGATCCGCGTGCGCGTACTGGACGAACGCGCGATTCGCCGCCTGCGCATGGGCTCCTTCCTTTCCGTCACGCGGGGTTCCGAGGAACCGCCGAGACTCATCGTGCTGGAATATCGCGGCGCCAGGCGCGGCACGGCGCCGGTCGCGCTGGTTGGAAAGGGGATCACATTCGACACCGGTGGCATCTCGCTGAAGCAGCCGTCCGCGATGGACGAGATGAAATTCGACATGTCAGGCGCCGCCAGCGTGCTCGGAACCATCAAGGCGCTCGCGACGATCGGCGCTGCCACAAATGTCATCGGTATCGTGCCGACCTGCGAGAACATGCCGAGCGGCCGGGCGACCAAGCCCGGTGACATCGTGACCTCGATGTCCGGCAAGACGATCGAAGTGCTGAATACCGATGCAGAGGGTCGGCTGATCCTGTGCGACGGCATCAGCTATGCGCGCCGATTCAAGCCGCGGGCCGTCGTTGACATCGCGACGCTGACCGGAGCCTGCGTGATCGCCCTCGGCGCCTATTATTGCGGCCTGTTCAGCCCGGACGACAAGCTCGCCGCGTCGCTCGCTGCGGCCGGCGAACGTGCCGATGACCGTGCCTGGCGCATGCCGGTAGCGGAGGAATATTCGGAGTTGCTGAAGAGCAATTTCGCCGATCTGGCGAATGTCTCAGGCCGTGAGGCCGGCGCGATCACCGCCGCCTGCTTCCTCTGGAAGTTCGCTGAAGGCCTGCGCTGGGCCCACCTCGACATCGCGGGCACCGCCTACCTCTCCGGCAGCCAGAAGGGAAGCACCGGTCGGCCAGTGCCGCTGCTGGTGGACTGGCTGTTGCACGGAGACTGAGGCGATGGCGATGCCGCGCGTGGATTTCTACGTGCTGAAGAGCGCAGACCCGGCTGCGCGCATGCGTTATGCATGCCGGCTGGTCGAGAAAGCCTGGCTCCACGAGCATCGTATCCGGGTGCAACTCGACTCCGGTGGCGACGGTGCGGCTTTTGACGACCTGCTATGGACATTTGCCGATCGCAGCTTCGTGCCGCACGAGCGACTCACTGCAACCGGCGCCCCGACAGGACCGGCCGCGCCGGTCATCATTGCAGAAGACGATTCCCGCGGGCCGGACGACAGGGACATGCTGGTCAACCTCGCTGCCGGCGTGCCGGTGGGATATCAGAGCTACGCGCGCATCGCCGAAGTCATTGACGCCGATGACAGGCGACGCAAGCTGGGCCGCGACCACTTCCGGTTCTACCGCGAGCAGGGCATCGAACCCCGGACGCACGAAATCGGAGACGACTCGTGAATCATGACGCTGACAGTGAACTGCCGATCCTGACCGATGTCGTGGAACTGCATGCGACCGGCAGCTTTCCACGCCCCGAACGCATCGAGGAATCGGCGAGCCCCTACGCCTCGGGCCTGCTGTCAGAGGACGACATCTCTGCGTTGCAGGCGGCCCTGGTCAGCCGGACGATGAATCTGACCGATGAACTCCTGCACACCGCCGCGCGCGAGATCGAGGCCGTCATGTTCGAGCGCGTCATCGACCGCCTGCGCGCGGCCCTGCCGGAACTGGTCGCCGCCGCACTGCGTGAACACCTCGCCGCAAACGGGGACTGACGCGGCCGCCGGGTACATGGACAAGACTTATTCCCCGAAAGACATCGAAGATCGCATCTACCGGCAATGGGAGCAGGCCGGCCTGTTCGAGCCAGCCGGCGCAGGCCCGTCCTACTGCATCGTCATTCCACCGCCCAATGTCACCGGCACATTGCACATGGGTCACGCATTCCAGGACACGATCATGGATGCGCTCGCGCGCTTCCACCGGATGTCCGGGGACCGGACCCTCTGGCAGCCCGGCATGGATCATGCCGGCATCGCCACCCAGATGGTTGTCGAGCGGCAGCTGAATGGCGAAGGACAGACGCGGCATGAGCTGGGGCGTGAACGCTTCATAGAGCGTGTCTGGCAGTGGAAGGAGCAATCGGGCGGCACCATCGCGCGCCAGATGCGCAGACTGGGTGCATCCGTGGACTGGAGCCGGGATCGTTTCACGATGGATCCCGGCATGTCGAGGGCCGTGCAGGAAGCATTCGTTCGGCTGCACGAAGACGGCCTGATCTACCGCGGCAAGCGTCTCGTCAACTGGGACCCGGTCCTGAAGACGGCGTTGTCCGATCTCGAAGTACAGTCGGTCGAGGAAGACGGCTGTCTCTGGCATATCCGCTACCCGCTCGCCGACGGCGGCGGCGAGCTCACGGTTGCAACGACGCGGCCCGAAACGATGCTGGGTGACACCGCGGTCGCGGTTCATCCCGACGACGAGCGGTTTCGCCAGTTCGTCGGGCGGCGCATCGCGCTGCCACTCAGCGGCCGGGAAATACCGATCGTCGCGGATGCCTATGTCGATCCGGCATTCGGCTCCGGCTGCGTCAAGATCACGCCGGCGCACGATTTCAACGACTACGAGATCGGACAGCGTCACGGGCTGCCATTGGTCAACGTCCTGACGGCCGACGCCGCGATCAGCGATGCAGCGCCCGAACGCTATCGCGGGCTTGACCGGTTCGAGGCGCGCAAGCGCATCGTCGCCGACCTGGAAGCAGCGGGTCTGCTCGCGAAGATCGAGGCGCACCGCCTGCTGGTTCCACGCGGCGATCGCAGCGGCGCCGTCCTGGAGCCCTGGCTGACCGACCAGTGGTATGTCCGCATCGAGCCGCTGGCAGTGCCGGCCGTCCGTGCCGTCGAGGAAGGCCGCATCCGCTTCGTGCCGGAGAACTGGGACCGGACGTATTTCGAGTGGATGCGCAACATCAAGGATTGGTGCATCAGCCGCCAGTTGTGGTGGGGCCACCGCATTCCGGCGTGGTACGCACCGGACGGCACTGTTCATGTGGGACGCAGCGAGGAAGAGGTGCGCAAGCGCCATCGCATTGCTGCAGACGTCGTGTTGAGCCAGGACGAGGACGTGCTGGACACCTGGTTCTCTTCGGCGCTGTGGCCGTTTTCCACCATGGGCTGGCCCGATGACACGCGCGAACTGAAATTCTTCTATCCGACTTCGGTCCTGGTGACCGGTTTTGACATCATCTTCTTCTGGGTGGCGCGGATGATCATGATGGGCCTCAGATTCACGGGCGATGTGCCGTTCCGCGAGGTCTATGTTCACGGCCTGATCCGCGATAACGATGGCCAGAAGATGTCGAAGTCCCGGGGCAATGTGCTCGATCCGCTGGACATCGCCGATGGCATCACGCTCCCCGAACTCGTAGCCAAACGGACCAGCGGCCTGATGCAGCCGCAGCTCGCGCCGGCGATCGAGAAAGCCACCCGTCGCCAGTACCCGCAGGGCATCGCGGCACACGGCACCGACGCGCTGCGCTTCACATTTGCAGCGCTTGCGACCCAGTCGCGCGATCTGCGCTTTGACCTCAGCCGGGTCGAGGGCTATCGCAATTTCTGCAACAAGCTCTGGAATGCCTCGCGTTACGTGCTGATGGCGACCGAAGCGGAAGGCGACGACGGAGCCGAGACCCTGTCACTCGCGGATCGCTGGATACGCTCGCGTCTCGATGCCGCGATCGGGGCCGTGCGCAGTGGCTTCGCCAACTACCGCTTCGACCTGGCGGCACAGGCCGTCTATGAATTCACCTGGTATGAGTTCTGCGACTGGTACCTCGAATTCAGCAAGCCGGTCCTGCAGTCGGCGGACAGCACCCCCGACGAGCGCCGCGGCACGCGGCGCACGTTGATCTTCGTGCTGGAGGCCCTGCTGCGGCTGCTGCATCCGCTGATGCCATTCATCACGGAGGAGATCTGGCAGCGCATCGGGCCCCGCGCCGGCAAGACCGGTGATTCGATCATGATTCAGCCCTACCCGGTGGCGGATGCCGGCGCTGCCGACCCAAAGCTCGATGCGGAAATGCGCTGGCTCATGGATTTCATCCTGGGCATCCGCCGCATCCGCGGCGAACTCGACATGGCTCCTTCACTGAAGCTTTCGGTGCTGCTGCAGAACGCATCCGGCGAGGACCTGGCGCGCTTTGATCGCAATGCCGCCTCGATCCGGCGCCTGGCCGGCGTTGGCGCGGTGCGGCCGCTCGCCAGCGGCGAGAGCGCGCCCCAGGCGGCCACTGCATTGCTTGGAGACATGATCGTCCTGGTGCCGATGGCGGGTCTGATCGATGTCGACGCGGAACTCGACCGCCTCGGCAGGCGTCGCAGCAAGGTCGACCAGGAACTGGCCCGCGCCACGGCCAAACTCGGCAATGAGAATTTCGTCCGGAATGCCCCGGCCGAGGTGGTCAGCCAGGAACGGGCGCGGGTCGAGGAGTTCAAGCGTGAACTGGCGCAACTTGCGGATCAGCTCAAGCGGGTAGCCTCGCTCAGATGAATGCCGTGACCGAAGCCCCGGACCGGGAACGTGCCCTGCTCGCAGCGGCGCTTGCGAGTCTCAATCAGGTCGTGCTGGGCAAGGACCGTGAGATCCGCCTCGCCCTCTGCTGCCTGCTGGCGCGCGGCCACCTGTTGATCGAGGACATACCCGGTGTCGGCAAGACGACGCTCGCTCATGCGCTCGCAAGGGTGCTTGGGCTCTCATTCCAGCGCATCCAGTTCACCAGTGATCTCCTGCCGGCCGATGTGATCGGCGTTTCGGTCTACGATCGCGGCAGCGGCCGATTCGTGTTCCACCGCGGCCCCGTCTTCGCGCAGCTGGTGATGGCAGACGAAGTCAATCGCGCGACACCGAAGGCGCAAAGTGCATTGCTCGAAGCCATGGAGGAGCGCCAGGTCACGGTTGACGGCGAAACCCACCTGCTGCCCGAGCCATTCTTCGTCGTGGCGACGCAGAATCCGTCATTCCAGGTCGGCACCTTTCCGCTGCCGGAATCTCAGATCGACCGTTTCCTGATGCGCATCGAGCTTGGTTATCCGGCATCCAGCCACGAACGGCAATTGCTGCGTGGTCGCGACCGCCGCGACCTGCTCGCCGACCTGCCGGCGGTGCTTGATCCCGCCGTCATCCTGTCGCTGCAGCGGCGCATTCCGGACCTGCACGCAAGTGACGCACTGCTCGATTACGTGCAGGCGCTGGCGCGTGCGTCGCGCGACAGCGGCCAGCATCAGGCCGGGTTGTCACCACGCGCGGTGATTTCGCTGCTGCGCGCCGCGCAGGCCTGGGCATTCCTTCACGGCCATGCCGGCGTACTGCCGGAGGATCTCCAGGCGGTGCTCGCGGCCGTCGTCGGGCACCGGTTGCGGCCGCGGGACGCCCAGGATGCGCGCCGTCCGCTCGAGATCGCCGCTGCCCTGCTCAAGTCAGTGCCGATACCCTGATCGTCTGGCGCAGGCTGACGCATGCCGTTAACCGGATTCTTCAGGCGGCGGATCCAGTACTGGATCCGGCGCCGTCAGGGGCCGGACCGCGATCCGGTGGCCTTCCGGCGTGGCCGCATCTATGTCCTGCCGACCAGACTCGGCATCGCCTTCGGCCTGATGCTGTTCGGGATGCTGCTTGGCTCGCTGAACTACGCGAACAACCTCGGTCTCGGACTCACATTCCTGCTCGCATCCCTTGGGCTCGTGACGATGCAGGCCTGCCATCGCAATCTCGAGACCGTGATTGCACGCGAGGCCGGGACCGAACCTCCGTTTGCGGGCCAGGATGCAGTCTTCCAGCTTGCACTCACGAATCCCGGGCGCCTGGCGCGCTGCGATCTCGAGGCATCGACCGTGGCGACGGTCAACGACCCCGTCTCGATCCCTGCCGGGGGCGAAGCGATCATTGGCCTGCGGGTCGCGACCCGACGTCGCGGCTGGGTGATGCTCGACCGTTTCGAAATCACTACACGATTTCCCTATGGCCTGTTCCGCGCCTGGGTCGTGCTGCATCCGGGCCGGCTTTGCCTGGTCTATCCGCGTCCCGCCGATACCGCCCCTCCCCCGCCTCCGGCTCCCGGCTCCGGCAACACCGGTGTGGCGAAGCGCGGTGACGACGACTTTGCAGGACTGAAGGACTATCACCCCGGCGACCCGCCGCGCCACATCGCGTGGAAAGCCTACGCCAAGGGCGGCGAACTTCTGGTGAAGGAATTCAGCGGCGCCGTCGAGACCGTGCCGATCTTCGACTTCGAACGGGCGCCAGGCGCGGATCTCGAAATACGGCTGTCGGTGATGGCGCGCTGGATCATAGACGCGCAGGCCCGCGGCGAAACATTCGGTCTGCGTCTGCCCGGCCTCGAGATTCCGCCACAGCCCGGCATGCAGCAGCGGCGCCGCTGCCTGGCCGCCCTCGCCGAATTCCATGCCGCGGAGCCCGGCGATGTTTGAACCAGGCGAACAGTTCCGGCGGCTCTCCTGGACGGTGGCCGGACTGGTTGCGGCTCTCGTTCCCCACATGACGCATCTGCGGATCTGGGTCACCGGATTCGTGCTGGCGCTCTGCGCCTGGCGGCTGCTTGCCGAGCGCCGCGGCTGGCGCCTGCCGCGCGCCGCGCCGCGCCTGTTGATTGGACTCATCGCTACCGCAGGCGTGATCGCAAGCTATTCGACCATCGCCGGCCTTGACGGCGGCACGGCGCTGCTCGTGCTGATGGCCGCGCTGAAGCTTCTGGAAACCCGTACGCCACGCGATCATGTGGTACTGATATTCATCGGCTGGTTCCTGTGCCTGTCGGCTTTCCTGTATTCGCAGGACATCCTGACTGTCGCATGGGTCGTGCCGACCGTCTGGCTGCTGGCGGCTGCGCTCCTCGAAGTTGCGCGCCGCGGGCAGGGTCCTGCGCCTGCTCCGTTTCGGACGACCGGCGCAATGCTGCTGAAGGCGCTGCCGCTCGCTCTCGTGCTGTTCGTGTTCTTTCCGCGCATCGCTGGCAGCTTCTGGGGCGCGCCGTCAAACGAACGCGCGCTGACCGGCCTGACCGACGAAATGTCGCCGGGTGACATTTCCGACCTGACGCTGAATGACACGGTTGCATTCCGGGTTCGCTTCCAGGGCGCGCCGCCGCCGCCCTCGAACCGCTACTGGCGCGGCCCGGTGCTGAATGAGTTCGACGGCTATACCTGGTCGCGCGGCGACAACCAGTTCTATTTCCGGCCGCCCGTGCGGTACGTCGGACAACCAGTCGATTACACGGTGACGCTCGAACCGACCGGGCAGCGGATGCTGTTCGCGCTCGACATGGTCGAGCAATGGCCGCCGGCGATGGCAGAGCAGACCTGGGACTACCAGCTTCACACCAGGAATCCGGTCAATTCGGTGCTGCAATACACTGCGCGCTCGTATCCGCGCTATGAGGCCGGCGCCCAGCTCTCGCCGGCGCTTCGCAATCTGCATCTGCAATTGCCGCCAAGCCGCAATCCGCGCACCATCCAGCTCGCCCGGAGCATGCGCGCGGGTGCAGCCGGCGATCGCGAGTTTACGCGCTCGGTGCTGGCGATGTTCCGGGATCAGGAGTTCTACTACACGCTGACGCCACCGGGTCTCGATCGCGATTCAGTCGATGATTTCCTGTTCAACACCCGCCGTGGTTTCTGCGGGCACTATGCATCGGCATTCACGATGATGATGCGCGCAGCCGGCATTCCGGCCAGGGTCGTCGCCGGCTACCAGGGCGGCGACTGGAACCCGATCGGCCGCTACCTGATTCTTCGCCAGTCGCATGCGCATGCCTGGTCGGAGGTCTGGCTCCCGGACAGCGGCTGGACGCGGATCGACCCGACCGCCGCGGTCGCACCGGAACGCATCGAACGCGGACTCGAAGGTGCACTGTCAGGCGACGAACTGCTGCAGGGCGGCCTCGGGCGCAATTTCGGACTCCTGTGGCAGGCCGGAATGATCTGGGACAACGTCAATGCACGGTGGAACGACTGGGTGGTGCAGTTCAACCGCCTGCAGCAGGACGAACTGCTGCGCGCCTTCGGCTTCAAAGACCCGGACTGGCAGGATCTGGCGCTTGTTCTGGGTGTCGGTCTTGCCGTGACGCTCGCGATGTTGTCGGGCTGGCTGGCCTGGGAATTCCGGCCGCGGCGCCTGGACCCTGCAGCGGCAAACTACCGGCGATTTGTCCAGCGACTCGCGCGCCGGGGCGTCGAACGTGCACCGTACGAGGCGCCGCGCGACTTTGCTGCCCGAGTGCGCCATCTGCGCCCGGACCTTGGCCCGGCGGCGTCTGCGATCACCGAAATGTACCTGAGACTGCGTTACATGCCCGCGCACAGCGCGCGCGATCTTACGCTGCTGCGCGGCCTGATCCGGCGCTTCGATCCGTGAGATGCGATTTCCACAGCAGTGCAGCACCGCCGGCGAACAGCACGATGACCGACAGAATGCCGGCACGCGAGCTGCCGGTCACGAGCGCAGTGACGCCGACCAGCATTGGCCCGAGCACGGCCGCGAACTTGCCCATCATGTTGTAGAAGCCGAAGAATTCGCCCTGCTTGCCTGGCGGCACGAGCGCTGCGAAATAGGAACGCGACAGCGACTGGATGCCGCCCTGCACGAGCCCGATGGTGACGGCGAGCAGATAGAATTCGCCGATGCTGTCCATCCAGTAGGCGGCTACCGTGCCCGCCGAATAGATGGCGATCGCGATGAAAATTCCGTTGCGCGCCCCGATGCGGCCACCGAGCCAGCCGAATGCCAGTGCCGCCGGAAACGCGACGAACTGTGTGACCAGCAGTGCGGCGATCAGGCTTTGCTGCGGAAAGCCCAGCGACAGCCCGAAGTCCACGGCCATCTTGATGATGGTGTTGACCCCATCGATGTACATCCAGTAGGCGAGCAGGAACCACACGAGCGGCCGCAATTCCCGGATCGCGCCGATGGTCGCGCGCAGCTCGCGCCAGCCGGCGCGTGCGGCAGATGCAAACGAGAGCGGTTGCGCCGGTTTTCGCTCACGGACCCAGATCAGGCAGGGAATGGAGAACAGCAGCCACCAGCCAGCGACCATCGGGAATGACAGCCGCACGGCTTCGGTTGCATCGGCAAGCCCGAACCAGCCGGGATTCGAGACCATCGCCACATTCAGGAGCAGCATCAGCCCGCCGCCGGCATATCCGAGCGAGTAGCCATAGGCAGAGACGAGGTCATATTCGGCGGCCTCCGCAACATCGACGAGCAATGAGTCGTTGAATGTCACGGCACCGGAGAAACCGAATCCGGCTGCCGCATACAGGATTGCGGCCGCGACCCAGTCGCCCTGCTGCATCCAGTAGAGGCCTGCGGTCATCGCGGCGCCCAGCAACGTGAAGAATGCGAGCATGCGCAACCTCACGCCACCGCGGTCGGCCATCGCACCGAGCAGCGGAGCGAGCAGCGCGATCAGCAGGCTGTCGATGCCATTCGCGAGTCCGAGCCGGAAGGTGCTGACCGTGGCCTCGACATCCACAGCCCAGTACTGCTTGAAAAAGATCGGGAAGAACGCCGCCATCACGGTGGTCGCGAACGCAGAATTCGCCCAGTCGTAGAGGGCCCAGGCGACGACCGGGCGCCGCATGAGTGCGCCCTTCAAGCTGCCACCGCCAGGTGCTCGCGTGTTTCGCGAAATGACACGTCGGGCCAGCGCTCCATGGTCAGCTCCAGATTGATGCGGGTCGGAGCCAGGTAAACCAGCATGCCGGAGTGATCGAGCGCCAGATGCTCGTGGCATCTTTCCCTGAACAGCTCTTCCTGGCGGCGCTCCGGGAAATTGACCCAACGCGCGGTCGCGACATTGACCGGCTCAAATGTGCAATTCACGCCGTACTCGTCGGCTAGCCGGAAGGCGACCACATCGAATTGCAACGGACCGATCGCGCCCAGGATCAGCTCGTTATTTCGCAGCGGGCGGAACAGCTGCGTCGCCCCTTCCTCGCAGAGCTGATCGAGGCCCTTCTGCAACGACTTGCTTCGCAGCGGATCCCTGAGCACGGCGCGCCGGAAGATCTCCGGTGCGAAATTCGGGATGCCGGTGAATGTCAGCGATTCGCCCTCGGTGAAGGTATCGCCGATATTGATCGTACCGTAGTTGTGCAGGCCGATGATGTCGCCTGCCCAGGCCTCATCCGCCTGCTGGCGGTCAGCCGCCATGAAGGTCATCGCATCCCCGATGCGCACCTCCTTGCCGAGGCGCACGTGATGGAGCCGCATGCCGCGCAGATAGCGGCCCGAGCAGATGCGCAGGAACGCGATGCGGTCGCGATGGGCCGGATCCATATTGGCCTGGATCTTGAAGACAAAGCCGGTCAGCGCCGGTTCGTCGCTCTGCACCACGCGTGTCGTCGCCTGGCACGGCCTCGGAGCAGGCGCATGTTCGATGAACGAGTCGAGCAGTTCCTCGACACCAAAGTTGCCGATCGCCGAGCCGAAATGCACGGGTGTCTGCCGGCCGGCCAGGTATTCCGCGACGTCAAATGACGGCATCGCGCCGCGCACGAGTTCCACTTCGTCGCGAAACGCCAGCGCGGAATCCCCGAGCAGGGCATCGGCACCGGCGCTGGCAAGCCCGTCGATGATCAGATTCCGCCCGAGGCGCCCGCTTTGCGCCCGGTCGTAGACATAGATCCGGTCCTGCGGGAAATGATAGATGCCGCGCAATTCGCGGCCCATGCCGATCGGCCAGGTCACCGGCGTGCATTTGATGCGGAGCACGCGCTCGATTTCGTCAAGCAACTCGACCGGCGGCCGACCTTCGCGGTCGAGCTTGTTGATGAATGTCATGATCGGAGTGTCGCGCAGCCGGCAGACTTCCATCAGCTTGATCGTGCGCTCCTCGACGCCCTTGGCGCAGTCGATCACCATCAGCGCCGAATCGACCGCCGTCAGCGTGCGGTAAGTGTCCTCCGAGAAATCTTCGTGCCCCGGCGTGTCGAGCAGGTTGATGATCCGGCCGCGGTACGGGAATTGCATGACGGACGAGGTGACGGAAATGCCGCGTTGCTGTTCCAGGCGCATCCAGTCGGAGGTCGCGTGACGCGCGGCCTTGCGCCCCTTGACCGTGCCTGCCATCTGGATCGCGCCGCCGAACAACAGGAGTTTTTCGGTCAGCGTCGTCTTGCCAGCGTCCGGATGCGAGATGATCGCGAAGGTGCGGCGGCGTGAAATCTCGTCGGACGGCGAAGTCATCAGGCGTCGCGCAGCGCGCCGAGTTCGAGACGGTAGACCATGGCATCCTCGCGACCGTCATGCGACTGGTAGTAGCCGCGCCTCTGGCCCACGCACTCAAATCCGGTCTCGTGATACAGGGCGATGGCGCCCTTGTTCGAGCGCCGCACCTCGAGGAATGCCTCGCGGATGCCGCGGTCGCGCGCGTAGCGCAACACTGCCAGCAGCAACTCGCGACCGATGCCGCGCCGGCGCATCGCCTGCTCGATGCAGAGATTCAGCACATGCGCCTCACCGGCGCCCATCGAAAGCACTGCATAGCCGGCGACTCCGCCGTGCATTTCGACCACCACGCAATGGTATCCGACGCGCAGGCAGTCACTGAATATCTGGTCGCTCCACGGGAATGCGTAGGAGGCGCGTTCGAGCGCCGCGACCTGCACGAGGTCCGCCGGTGTCATCGCCCGGAACCGCCACGCGGGATTTTCGAATGAATCACGTGCCGTCGCCACCGGCCAGCACTCCCATTGCCAGTTTCAGATCCTCCCAGGACTTGCGCTTCTCGGTAGGCGAACGCAGCAGATACGCCGGGTGATAGGTCACGACCACCGGCGTACGGCCGAACTGGTGGACCCGGCCGCGCAGCCGCGCAAGCGGGACATCGCTGTTCAGCAGGTGATGTGCCGCAATCCGGCCAACGCAGAGAATGACGGCGGGGCCGATCAGCGCGATCTGCCGCTTCAGGTATGGCAGGCAGCGCTCGACCTCGTTGGCGGCAGGATCCCGATTGTTCGGGGGGCGGCACTTCAGGACATTGGCGATGTAGACCTCGGGGCGCTCGAAGCCCGCTGCCTTCAGCATCGAATTCAACAGCTGGCCGGCGCGGCCGACAAATGGCTCGCCCTGCCGGTCTTCATCGGCACCCGGCGCCTCGCCGATCACCATGAGCCGCGCACGGGTGTCCCCCGTGCCGAATACTGTCTGCGTGCGTGTCTCGCAAAGCCCGCATAGCCTGCAGTCGCGCACCGTCGCCGCCAGTGTCTCCCAGTCCATCCAGGCCACCGGCCCAGTGGCTGCGGGCAGAGGCATTGCCATGGCAGCGACGTGCCCGTTGCGCGGCACATAGGTGGTGATACCGAGGGTCTCCAGCACGAAACTGCGCCGCTTGTCCATCGGCTCAGCCACCGCGGGCCTGGCCGCCGGTCGCGCGTGGCCGCTTGCGGATCTTGAGCCAGGTCCAGCCGATCGGGCCGGAAAGCGCAAAGCCGCTGAACAGCAGGAACAGCACCACGGGTGGATCCAGCGCGATCAAGGCAATGACCAGCGGCACGAGCAGGAACCGCGAATAACGGACTCGTTCGCCGGCCGCCCGATCCTTGAAGCTGCGGTAGGGAAAACGGCTCACCATCAGAGTCGCAGCCAGCGCAGTGACCACGAATGCGAGTATCAGCCCGGACAGGCCGCTCAGATCGAATCCGAGCAACCCATTCGGCTCGTACTTGTGCGCAACACCGATGAACGCGGCCACGACGGCCGCGGCGGACGGGCATGGCAGACCCTCAAAATAGCGCTTGTCCTGCACGGCTGAACGCGCATTGAAACGCGCCAGACGCATGGCCGTCGCAGCGGCGAAGAAGAACGCGGCAATCCAGCCGAACCTGCCCCAGGCAGAGCCATACTCGGAAATCCGCGCGACGCCCCACTGGTAGCAGACGACCGCCGGCGCCACACCGAATGAGACCATGTCCGCCAGGCTGTCGAACTCCTTGCCAAAGACGGTCTCGGTACCGGTCAGACGTGCCACTCGTCCATCGAGCCCGTCGAAGATCATCGCAACGAATATCGCGGTGGCCGCGCGCTCGAAATTGCCGTCGATCGCGGCGATGATCGCGTAGAAGCCGCTGAACAAGCATAGCGTCGTCAGCAGGTTTGGCAGCAGGAAGATGCCGCGGCGTCTGCGTGTCTCGTCCAGGTCCATTTTCATGCGGATGCCGTGGCAAGGCCGGGGTGCAGCGCCTAAGATACCGCGCTTTGAGGCCGGCGACACTGGCCGCGCCACAGGTGATCCATGCGACTGTCCGCCTACCCGATCCAGAACCTGAAGGAAGTACCTGCTGACGCCGAGGTCGTGAGTCACCGGCTGATGCTGCGGGCGGGACTGATCCGGCGTGTCGCGGGCGGGCTTTTCACCTGGCTGCCGATGGGTCTGCGCGTCCTGCGCAAGGTCGAGCGCATCGTCCGCGAGGAAATGGACCGCGCCGGTGCGCTCGAATTATCCATGCCGGTCGCCCAGCCCGCCGAGTTGTGGGTCGAATCCGGGCGCTGGGACAAGTTCGGTCCGGAGTTGCTGCGTTTCAAGGATCGCCACCAACGCGACATGGTGCTCGGCCCCACGCACGAGGAAGTCATTACCGACCTCGCGCGCCGCGAGTTGAAGAGCTACCGGCAGCTGCCGGTCAATTTCTACCAGATCCAGACCAAATTCCGCGACGAGATCCGCCCGCGTTTCGGGGTCATGCGTGCGCGGGAGTTCATCATGAAGGACGCTTACAGCTTCCACGCCGACGAAGCCTCGCTCGCCGACGGCTATCGCCGCATGTACGACGCCTACACCGCCATCTTCACGCGCCTGAAATTGCGCTTTCGTGCCGTGCATGCGGATACCGGTGCAATCGGCGGCAGCGCTTCGCAGGAATTCCACGTGCTGGCGGAATCCGGCGAGGACGCAATCGTCTTCTCGGACACCGGCGATTTTGCGGCGAATCTCGAGCTCGCCGAAGCACCCGCGCCGCCCGGACCGCGACCAGCCGCCACAGCCACGCTGCGCGAGGTTTCAACCCCGGGGACCCGGACGATCGCCGAGGTATCAAAGTTGCTGGGCGTCGCGCCTTCCCGGATGCTGAAGACGCTCGTCGTGGATGGCGCGGACGGCGGCCTCGTCGCGCTGGTGTTGCGCGGCGATCATGAGCTCAACGCACTGAAGGCACAGAAGCAGAACGGTGTCGCCGCACCGCTTCGGATGGCCGATGCAGCGCGCATCGCCTCACTCGCGGGCTGCGAACCCGGCTTCCTCGGTCCGGTGGCCCTGCGCCTGCCGGTCATCGCTGACCGTTCCGCCGCAGCACTCGCAGATTTCGTCTGCGGCGCGAACCACCCGGATGCGCACCTGACGGGCGTCAACTGGGGCCGAGATCTTCCCGAGCCGGCAGTCGCGGACCTGCGCAATGTTGTTGATGGCGATGCCGGCCCGGGTGGTCGCGGGCGGCTGTCGGTCGCGCGCGGCATTGAGGTCGGTCACATCTTTCAGCTCGGATGCAAGTACAGCGAGGCCATGGGTGCTACCGTACTCGACGAACAGGGCAGGAGTATCGCCATGTACATGGGCTGTTACGGGATCGGCGTGACGCGCATCGTCGCAGCCGCGATCGAGCAGAATCACGATGATCTGGGAATCGTCTGGCCCGCTCCGCTCGCCCCATTCCAGGTCGTCCTGGTCGCACTAAACTGGGCGAAGTCCGAGCGCGTGCGCGACGCAAGCGAGCTGCTTTACCGGGACCTGGCGAGAGCCGGCATCGAGGTGCTTTTCGACGACCGCGATGCGCGCCCCGGCGTCAAGTTCGCCGACGCGGAGCTCGTGGGAATCCCGCATCGCGTCGTCGTTTCTGAACGCGGGCTCGACGCGGGCCGCCTCGAATACCGGCACCGGCGTGCCAGCGCAAACGAGGAGATTCCGATGGCGCAGGCCGTGGAGTTCATCGCCGCGCGACTCGAGGCGGAACGCTGAGGCGCCGGCCTGCCATGGCGCGGATCCCATTGCTTGCACCGCTCCTGTTCGCCTGTCTGGCGAACGTGCCGGCCGCTTTGGCGGATGCCCAGCGCGATCCAGAACTGCGTCAGGTGATTGCCGCTGCGATCAGCGGCAAGCCCTGCTTCGAGAATAAATACGATGACGTCGTCTGGTATGCAGTCATGCAGCCGCGCGTCGAAAGCCGCCTGCGCCAGCAGCCCAACGACCTGCGCCTTGGCTACGACACGGGCACGGCAGCGCAGCGAATTCTGCGCGCCGTGCATTGCGAATCCAGCAAGCAATCGATGCTGCGCGACAGGCCGCAACTCGTGCTGGCCGTCATCGACGTTGAGAGCGCGTTCGATCCGTTCGCTGTTTCTTCCGCCGGCGCAGTCGGCATGATGCAGGTCATGCCGTTCTGGCCGCGCGAGCTCGGCCTGACGACGCGCGACCTGCTGGATGTCGAAATGAACATCCGCATGGGCACCAGCATCCTCGCGTATTACCTGGAGCGCGAGCGCGGCGACTACCGGCGCGCGCTCGCCCGCTACAACGGCAGTCTGGGTCGTCGCAGCTATCCCGATCTCGTGCTGAGCCGCCTGCACTCGCGCTGGCAGCGTTGACGCTCCTCACCGCACCAGGAATTCCGGCGGCCATTGCGTGGTCGCGGGCCCGATGTCCTCGACACTGACGAGAGTGACGCGCGCCATCGGTGGCCCCTTGTGCAGCCACTCGACGAGTTGATCGAGCGCGGCGACTGCGCCTGCCGCCAGCACCAGGACGCTGCCGTCCGGCTCATTGCGCGCATGACCGCAAAGCCCCAGCGCGCGGGCCCGCTCCTGCGTGCTCGCGCGGAAGTACACTCCCTGTACGCGCCCTTCGACCCGGATACGACGCGCGGCCGCCGGAATGGAGTTAGAATTCACCAGCTGAAGTACTCGTAAGTGTCTAAGGTTACTCATAAAAGTCTAACACAGGCGTGACGGCATGACCGATATCCTCGTGTTGTTCTATTCGCGCCACGGCACGACCGCCGAACTCGCGCGCCAGGTCGCGCGCGGGGTCGAAGGCGTCGCAGGCGCAAAGGCCCGCGTGCGCACCGTGCCGCCGCTTGCCGCAGCGCGTCAGCCGTCGGATGCGGCGGGCGTCCCGCCGGAGGGAGCGCCGTATGCGACTCACGACGATCTGCGCGAATGCGCGGGCCTGCTGCTCGGCAGCCCGGTGCGCTTCGGCAACATGGCTGCGCCATTGATGGCCTTTTTCGACGGAACTTCGAGTCTCTGGCTGACCGGCGTCCTCGCCGGCAAACCGGCCGGCGCATTCACCTCAGGCAGCACGATGCACGGCGGCCAGGAAACAACGCCGCTCTCGATGCTGCTTCCATTGCTGCATCACGGCATGCTGATTGTCGGCCTGCCATTCACGGAGCCTGCGTTGTCGTCAACGAGCAGCGGCGGCACGCCCTATGGCGCAAGTCGTGTGGTTCCCCAAGGGACCCGGCCGGCGCTGACCGACGCGGAACGCCAACTCGCCCAGGCGCTTGGCCGGCGCGTCGCTGAAGTCGCGGTGCGCCTCGCGGGGCAAGGTTGATAACCGGTAGACCTGCGGCGCGCCTGCCCCGGCTGGTGATCGCTGTCTGGGCCCTGCTGATCGCTTCGGTGGCGGCCTGGCCATTCGCTGCCGACGGCATCGGGCTGATCACAACTGCCATCGCATCGCTGCCGATGCTGCTGCCCCTGCCTGGCTTGATTCAGGGGCGCCGCCGCACCTTGCAGTGGGCACCGTTGACAATGGCGCCCGGCGTCGCTTTGGCAGTGACCGAGATGATCGTCAATGCGACGGCCCGCGTGGCGGCGACATTGACCCTGATGCTGATACTTGCGGCATTTGCAATCATCGTTGCCGCGTTGCGCGCTGCACCAGGCGTCGAGTAATCAGTCGCCGCGCTCCAGCACCTGCCGCACGAATGGCACGGTCAGCCGCCGTTGCGCCGCCAGCGCTTCGGTGTCGAGTTCATCCAGCAACCGGCAAAGCGCGGCAAAGTCGCGCGGTGCCCTCCGTGTCAGGTATAGAAGCGTCTCGTCCGGCAGTTCGAGACCCCGGTGCGCGGCGCGGCGCCGCAGCGCCAGGGCCTGGTCCTGTTCCGCCAGCGGCTGCAGGCGATGGACCACGCAGGCCGACAATCGCGAAGCAAGGTCCGGCAACCGGAATGCGACGCCAGCCGGTGGCAGCTGCGCGGAGCAGGCCAGCCGACCACCGAGTTCCAGGAGCTCGTTGTGAAGCGTGAACAAGGCTTGTTCCCAGATCGGCTGGCCAGCAATGGCGTCGATGTCGTCGAGCGCAACCAGATCGAGCCGCTCCAGGCCGGCGAGCAGACCAGGGTCCAGGTCCATTGAACTGGCGAGCGGCAGGCAGGCGGATGTGAGGCCGCGCTGCCCGGCAAGCGCGCAGCAGGCCTGCAGCAGGTGGCTCTTGCCAACACCAGCGGGACCCTGAATCCACAGCGGCGCATGACCGGCAACGACCACGAGCTGCTTCAGATCCGCCACGGCCGCGGCATTGGCGCCTTCGTGGTAGGTCTCGAAGCGCATCGAGACGCCGAGCTGAACGCCGAGTGGTAATTGCCGCAAGCAATCACACGGCAGTTTGGCGCGCGCGACTGACGGCGACCGCCTTGCGCACATAAGTGACGATGTAATCCACACCACTGACGACCGTGGTCACGAAGACTAGGGCTCCCAGCCCGACGGTCAGCCATTCGGGCACGACGGGATAGGCGGCGCGCCCGACCACGGCGATCACAAAGAGAATCTGGACCAGCGTATTGAGCTTGCTCGGCGTCGTCGGGCGCCCCTGCAGCCGGCCGAACATCGCCATGTACACCCAGGCGCCGACGCCAATGATCACGTCGCGAGCGACCGCAGCCGCAGCAAGCCACACCGGAACCAGTCCGGTCCATGCCAGCGTGATAAATACGCTCACCAGCAGCAGTTTGTCCGCCACCGGGTCGAGCACCTTGCCGAGTTCCGAGGTCCAGTTGAATCTCTTCGCCAGATAGCCGTCGAGTCCATCCGACGCAGCGGCGATCCCGAAGATGACCAGTGTCACCCCGTACTCGCCTTCGGCAATCAGCCAGACGATCGGCGCGGCAAGCGCCATGCGCATCACGCAGATTGCATTCGGAACCACCGCAAGATTCATGGCGACAGCGCGAAGATCATCCGCGCCTCGTCGACCGGGACCAGCCGACCCTCACGCCGGATGGCCTGGCGCAATGCATCCGGATCGCCGCGGACCGTCAAGGCGAATGACACGGCGTCCGGCACCACCTCCTCGACCGCGACGCCGCGCACGAGCGGCAGGCGCCCCAGTGCGCGCAATGCCGATGCATAGGATTCGAGTGTGTCGATGCCGGTCACCGTCACGAGTTGTTCGACGCGCTGCCCGCCGTTGCGTGACGCATAGGCGCTCGCGTAACGGTCTGCGGCAAGGTCCGGGCCGGATTCCAGGCTGCCCCGCTTCTGCGCGGACAGTCCCGCGGACGAAAATGTCCACTCGACCGTCGGCTCCCCGCCCGTCGACGCCAAGGCACGCCCGATCAGCACGCCATCCGCACCATGGCGACGCGCCGCATCCAGCAGTGGCCCATGCTCGCCGGACCATGCCTGTTGGAGGCCTCGGCCAAGGTCATCGCCGGCACCCGGCCATGTCAACGGTATTCCGCGCTGCGCGGCGGCGCGTTCGACCCGCTGTTTCTCATCGCCGCCATTCGCGTAGTCCGCCAGCATGCGCCGTCCGCCACGATCGACAACGAGCCAGACGAGGGTCAGTGGCCGATCCGCGCCCCAGAACGGCAGGCCCGCGGCATCGATCGCGTTTTCGATCGTCGCACCGTCAAAGGTCACCGCAAGCTGACCGCCTGCCGCGCGCCGGAACGTGATGACATGCCTGCTGGCCTGAGCGACCAGTGGCGCCAGGCTCTCGAGCTCCGCGGCATCGCGACGGCCGGTCGCCCGGACAAGTATTTCACGCAGCGCTTCCCTAAATGCGGCCTGCTGGGCGGACTCACCCTGGCCGTTGACCGGCACCGTCACCGTGTACATGTCGCCAAAGGATGCCGCAGGTGCGTGCGGCACGAATGCAGCCAGCACAAGCCCCGCGAGCCAACGTTGCGTCCGGTTCATCATTACAATAGTACACTGCCTGTCAGACGGGCCATCTCCTGCAACGCCCGGTCCAAACTGATGACCTCACGCCCACCGCTGACATACCGCGACGCCGGCGTCGACATCGATGCGGGCGAGGCGCTGGTCGAAAGGATCAGACCACAGGTTGCGCGCACCCACCGGCCGGAGGTGCTCGCAGGTGTCGGCGGATTCGGCGCCATGATCGAACTGCCCACCGGCCGCTGGCGCCAGCCCGTGCTGGTGGCAGGCACGGACGGTGTCGGCACCAAGCTTCGCCTCGCAATCGACACCGGTCGTCATGATGGCGTCGGCCAGGACCTGGTCGCGATGTGTGCCAACGACGTCGTCGTGCAGGGCGCCGAACCGCTGTTCTTCCTCGATTACTATGCGACCGGCAGGTTATCGGTCGACGCCGCTGCGCGCGTCATCGCCGGCATTGCCGCGGGCTGCCTGCAGGCCGGCTGCGCGCTGGTCGGTGGTGAGACGGCCGAGATGCCCGGCATGTACCAGGGTGATGACTATGACCTCGCCGGCTTCTGCGTCGGCGTAGTCGAAAAAGACCGGATCATCGACGGTTCGCAGACGCGCGCCGGCGACACCGTCATCGGTCTTGCATCGTCGGGACCGCACTCCAATGGCTATTCGCTGATCCGCCGGTTGATCAGCGACACGCGCGCCAATGCCGATACGCTGATCGATGGCTCGCGATTGTTTGATCTGTTGATGGAACCGACGCGGATCTACGTGAAATCCCTGCTGCGCTTGCTGCAGGCGGCCGAAGTCCATGGGATCGCGCACATCACGGGGGGCGGCCTCACGGACAATATCCCGCGGGTGCTGCCGCAGGGCCTCGGCGTGCGCCTCGACCCGCGCTCCTGGCGGCGCGCTCCGGTCTGGCAATGGATCCAGCACAGCGGGAGTATCACCGACGCTGAGATGCACCGGACATTCAACTGTGGCATCGGCATGGTCGTGCTCGTGCCGCCGGAGGCCGCCGACGCGACTGTCACCCTGCTGAATTCCTGTGGCGAGCGCGCCGCGATCATCGGCGAAGCCTGCCCCGGAGAGGGCGTGCGGATTGGATGATGGATGGCACGCTTCCATTCGCCGTGCTGATATCGGGGCGCGGTTCGAACATGCTGGCGCTCGCTGCTGCTGCGGCGCAGGGCCTCATTCAGGGTCGCCTGGCGATCGTCATCAGTGACCAGCCCCATGCCGCAGGGCTTGCCGCAGCGCGCCGCCTCGGTCTCGCCACCGCCATCGTCGAGCCCGCACAACATGCCGATCGCGCGGCATTCGGCCATGCCTTGACGACGCTCCTTGAGCAGCAGGGCGCGGAACTCGTCGTACTGGCAGGCTTCATGCGAATCCTCGATGCCGGATTCGTGCGCCACTGGCAGGGCCGCCTGCTGAATATTCACCCGTCCCTGCTGCCAGCCCATCGCGGTCTGCATACCCACCGGCGCGTGCTGGAAGCGGGCGACCCGCGGCACGGATGCACGGTTCATTTCGTGACCGAGGAACTGGACGCCGGCCCCATTGTCATCCAGGGACGGCTTGCAGTGAAGGCCGGTGATACCGAGGAAACGCTTTCAGCCCGCGTTCAGCAGCTGGAGCACATCATCTACCCGCGTGCGGTAGGCTGGTTTGCCGCCGGACACCTGGCATGGAAGGACGGCGTGGCAATGCTGGATAACCGTCCGCTCGCAACACCCGTCATAGAGGACGCGCAATGAGGGCTATCGCGATCGTGATGCTGGCAGTAACCGGCGCGCTTGCACTGCATGCCGCCCGCGCGGAAGAGCCGCGTCTGACGCCATTCATTGCGGACTACGATGTCAAGTACGGCAGCATGGGGGTGGGCTCGAGCCGCACCGAGCTGCGTCGCACAGAAACGCCGGGCCAGTGGGTGATCGAATCGCGCACCAAGGCAAGCGGGCTCGCCAGGCTGATCGCGGGCGGCACTCTCGTGCAAAGCTCGACCTTCCTGCTCGAGGCGGATAGCCTGCGACCCCTCAGCTACCATTTTGACGATGGCACGAAACGGTCCGACAAGGATGTCACGCTCGATTTCGACTGGCTTTCCGGGCGCGTGAAGGGTATCTCCGAAGGCAAGGCCGTCGACGTCGCAACCGAGTCCGGTCTGCAGGATGCCGCGTCGATGCAGGCATTCGTTTTGCTGCAGATCAACAGCGGCGCCGAGCCCGGCCTGATCCCGATGATCGAGAAAGACAGCGTCAAGCTCTATCGCTACACGCTGCTCCGGCGTGAACAGCTGAAGACCGCGATCGGCGTATTGGATACGCTCGTATACCGCAGCGCCCGCGACGGCTCCTCGCGCGAGGTCCTGCTGTGGTATGCGCCGGCGCTCGGCAATGTGAACGTGCAGGCAGAACAGCGCCGCGATGGCAAGCGGCTTTTCCAGACCTACATCAAGAGATTCCGGCCGGGCGCCTGAACGCCTCAGGTCCGCGGCAGCGTGACCCCGGTCTGCCCCTGGTACTTCCCGCCGCGGTCGCGGTACGAGGTCCCACAGACTTCGTCGGACTCGAAGAACAGCATCTGTGCGACGCCTTCGTTGGCATAGATCCTGGCAGGCAGCGGCGTCGTGTTGGAGAACTCGAGCGTCACGTGGCCCTCCCACTCAGGTTCGAGCGGCGTGACATTCACTATGATCCCGCAGCGCGCATAGGTGCTCTTGCCGAGGCATATAACCATCGTGCTGCGCGGGATCCGGAAGTATTCGACGGTGCGAGCGAGTGCAAATGAATTGGGCGGCACGATGCAGACGTCTGCCCGCAGGTCGACGAAGTTGTTGGTATCGAAGCTTTTCGGGTCCACGATCGTCGAATTGATGTTGGTGAAGATCTTGAACTCGCCGGCGCAGCGCACGTCATAGCCATAGCTCGAGGTGCCGTAGGAAATGATCTTGCGGTCGCCAACGACGCGAACCTGCCCGGGCTCGAATGGCTCGATCATTCCCTGTGCCGCCATGCGCCGGATCCAGTGGTCTGACTTGATGCTCATCACGTGTCCTCGATACTGATCGCAGGCAGCGTCACCGCACCCTGCAGCGCGCTCGCCGCCAGTCTTCCGGCGGCCCGCCGGGCGATGGCGTGAAAGATTCGCGCCGTCAGCGACTCGGGGCTGGCGACCACGGTCGGTGTCCCGCTGTCCACCTGCTCCCGGATGCTTGCTTCGAGTGGCAGCTGGCCCAGCAGCGTCGTGTCATAACGACGGGCGAGCTCGGCGCCACCACCACTGTCGAAGATGTGCGATTCGTGTCCGCAGGCCGGGCAGCGGTGGATGCCCATGTTCTCGACGATGCCGAGCACCGGCACGCCAACCTTGCGGAACATCTGCAGGCCCTTGCGCGCATCGAGCAATGCGATTTCCTGTGGCGTCGTCACAATGACTGCGCCGCTGACGGGCACGCGCTGCGTCAATGTCAGCTGGATGTCTCCGGTGCCCGGTGGCATGTCGACGACCAGGTAATCGAGCCTGCCCCAGCGTGTGTCGGCGAGCATCTGCGCGAGCGCCTGCGTGACCATGGGGCCGCGCCAGGCCATGGGCTGATCGGAGTCGATCAGGAAGCCGATTGACATCACCGGGATCCCATGGCCGCGCGGCGGATCGAAACTCTTGCCGTCGCTGGTGGTCGGGCGCTCGCCCGCCAGACCCATCATGCGTGGCTGGCTCGGCCCATAGATGTCCGCATCGAGCAGGCCGACGCGCGCGCCCTGGGCGGAGAGCGCCAGCGCCAGGTTCGCCGCAACAGTCGACTTGCCGACGCCGCCCTTCCCCGAGGCAATCGCTATGACATTCGCGACCTCAGGCAGAGGACGCACGCGTGGGTCGGCGACGAATGCTGGAATTGTCGAGCGCAGCTCGACCGTGAACGCCTCCGTCACGCCGGCTGCAGCGGCATGACTTGCAAGCGCGGTTTCGAAGTCACCGCGATATCCCTCCACAGGGAAGCCAAGCACGATTCGAGCCACCAGCCCGTTCGGCGTTGACTCCACGGACTCAAGCGCTCCCGCCGCGGCCAGCGTCAGGCCGGTATTCGGCTCTAGATACTGTTCCAGCGCGGCTCGAAGGCGGCTCGCGGGGCCAGATGGCATCGGGAATGTTCCGCTGATCCGGGGGCTGGCATTGTAGCCCAGGAGCCAGTCCGCAAATGGATTCAGCAACAGGTATGGCATACTTTGAAATTACCAGTTGTGCACCAACAAGAGCCGGGGGCGGATGGGGTTATTCACCGGATATCGCGCTGATCGACTGATCGCCGAAGTGCGTGAAAGCGGCGATCCGGGAAGTCCGAAGGCGAAGCAGGCACTCGCCAGACTGCAAGGTCTGGGCGCCACGGCTGTGAAGCCGATCATCGAGGCCTTGTCGACGGCAGACAAGCGCGAGACCGTTGCTTTTGTCGAGGCCCTGTCCGCAGTGATCGACAACAAGTCCTTCCCGCTGCTGGCAAAGGCGCTGGCCGATGAGAATCCGCGCGCAATCGCGGGGGTCGCATGGGCATTGTCCAGTTCACGCAACTACTCCCCGACAATGCTGCTCGAGCTGCTGAATGAGCCGGGTGTCTCCCGACCGGCAGTGATCGACGTCATCGCGGCCCAGAAATCCCGCTTCCAGCTTCGTGACCTGCTGAATGCCGCCCACCTGCAGGAGCCGAATGAAAAGGCCGCTTTGTTCCGCATCGCCGGCTCAATTGCAGACGAGTCATCGGTCGACGAGCTGGTAGCGCGGGTCGCAGGCAAGGATCCGATCGCCCGCGTCCATATCATCGCCCTGCTGGCGCGCTTTAATTTGCCAAAGGTCCGGGCGGCCCTGATGGCGACGCTGAAGGACCCGAACAGGATGGTGCGAGCGGCCGCGCTGCAGTCGATTGCGGCGATGGAAGGCCCGATTGATCCGGCCCAGGTGGCCCCGCTGCTGCGCGACTCCGATCTCGAGGTGCAGAACAAGGCGGTTGACCTGCTGTGTCGCAGCAAACACCCGGACACCGTGCGTTATCTCGTGGAAGTGTTGAAGGACGAATCCGAGTATTCCCGCCGGGCGGCGGTCGAAGTGCTGAATGTCGTCGGCGACGATAGCTCGGTCAGGTACCTGCTTCAGGCCATCAGGGATGCCGACTGGTGGGTGCGCAGCCGCGCGGCGGACGCGCTCGGCAAGATCGGCGGGCAAGTGGTCATCAGCGCGGCGCTCGCTCTGGTTTCCGACAAGGACGATGAGGTCCGCCGCACGGCCATCGAGATCCTCAATCAGACCAAGGATGAGCGCGCGGTCAGCCACCTGCTCAAGGCGACCAATGACCCTGACTGGTGGGTCAGCGAGCGGGCGGTCGACGCCCTGGGTTCGATTGGCAGTCGCAAGTCCGTGTCACGGCTGCTCGAGATGATGCAGTCGAATCCCAAGTCGATTCCGACCGTCGTGCGGGCCCTTGGCAAGATCGGAGACGGTGCGGCGACCGACAGCATCATGCGCGCCCTGGATCGTCCGGAGAGCGAGGTCCGAATCGAGGCGCTGGCGGCGCTGGTGCGCCTTGCCGATGACCGGACTGTGGACCCGGTCCGCGCCCGCATTGTGCCGCTGATCAATTCGGCGGAGCAGACCGTGGCCGGGGCCGCGCAGCGCTCGCTGTCCGAGCTGGACGCGCGCTTCGGCGGCACGACCTTCGCCGGCACGATCGCACAGGGCGCCGGCAGGCCGGCCCGCCCAGGGGCTGACATTGCGCGCACGATGCTGATCGAATCGGCCGACGTCTCGGCGATCATGAAGGCAGCCGAGGAACAGGGCCGGCTGGACATCGCGACCCTGCAGGTCGGCGATGTGCTGGAGGGGCGCTACAAGTTCCTCGAGAAGATCGGCAAGGGTGCGTTCGGCACGGTATTGCTGATGGAGGACACCGTCGTCGACGAAAAGCTGATTCTCAAGTTCCTGAATCCGGCCATTTCGCAGGACGAAGAGATGATGCAGCGCTTCGTCCACGAGTTGCGTTACAGCCGCAAGATCACCCATCCGAATGTGATCCGCATTTACGACTTCCTTCACATCCGCGGCAATTACGCGATCTCGATGGAGTATTTCCCGTCGCACACGCTCGGCGGAGAAGTCGCCGACGGCAAACCGGTGGCGCTGCGGCGCGCGCTGCGCTTCGGCATGGACATCGCCAAGGGAATGGCAGTCGCCCACGGTGTCGGCATCGTGCACCGCGACCTCAAGCCGGCCAATGTGCTGATCAATGACGAGGGGCTCCTCAAAGTCGTGGACTTCGGCGTGGCCGCCGCTCAGCACCAGGGTGACACGCAGTTGACGAAGACCGGCTATGTGATCGGGTCGCCAAAATACATGGCGCCGGAACAGATCCTCGGCAAGAAGGTCGACGAGCGCGCCGACATCTACTCCCTGGGTGTCATCATCTACGAGATGCTGACCGGCGCGCCGCCCTATCACCGTGGCGACCATATGTCGGTGATGTACCAGCACGTCCAGGGTCGAGCCCGCCCGCCGATCGAGGCCAATCCGGCGCTGCCGCCGGCGCTGTCGGAACTGGTCATGAAAACGATGTCCGTCGACAAGGAAAAGCGTCCCGCCTCCATGGATGAATTGCATGTGGCGCTGGAGCGATTCTTGTGATTCACTCGCGCGGCAATGCCGCGCATTGATGCATTTCTGAAGCTTGGCATGACCCAGTCATGCTCCGACGTCCATCTGGCCGTCGGAGTGCCGCCCATGCTCAGGATGAATGGCGAGCTGGTTCCGATCCGGTTTCGCGACCTGGCGGAAGCCGAACTCGAGAGCTATGTCAGCGAGATCCTGTCGCGCAATCAGAATGACCGGTTTCGCGCCGGCCACGATGTGGATTTCTCCTACGTATCGGAGGATGGTGGCCGTTTCCGGGTCAATGTGTTCCGCAAGGACTCCGGGGTCGGGGCGGTATTCCGCTCGATTCCGAGCCAGGTTCCGACGCTTGACTCGCTGCATCTGCCGCCAGTCGTCAAGAAGCTTTGCGATCATCACCAGGGCATGATTCTGGTGACCGGCTCGACCGGCACCGGCAAGTCGACGACGCTCGCCGCGATGATCGACCTGCTGAACAGCACGCGAAAACTCAACATCATCAGCCTGGAGGATCCGATCGAATTCGTGCACCGCAGCAAGCAGAGCCAGGTCGTGCAGCGCGAACTGGGCACGCATCTGCCCTCCTTTGCCGAAGGCGTGCGCGCCGCGATGCGCGAGGATCCGGACGTTATTCTGGTCGGTGAAATGCGCGACGCCGACACCATTGCGATGGCCATGACGGCCGCCGAAACCGGACATCTCGTGCTCGGTACCCTGCACACCACCAGCGCAGTCAAGACCATCGACCGGATGATCGACGCACTGCCGGCTGACCAGCGGGAACAGACCAAGAGCTTCCTGGCGCAGAGCCTGCTGGCGGTAATCACGCAGGTGCTGGTGCGAAAACCCGAGAATCGTGGCCGCAAGGCGATCTGTGAAGTCATGATCATGAATCGCGCGATCGCCAAGCTGATCCAGACCGACCAGACCCACCAGATACCGGCACAGGTGCAGACTGGCCGCGATTTCGGCATGCAATTGATGGATCAGTCGCTGCTCTCGGCAATCAAGGCCAAGGAAGTCGACCCCGACGACGCATTTGCCTATTCGACGGACAAGCGCGTGTTTGCGAAATTCGTCGTTGATCGCAGCTTGCTGCCGCGTATCGAAACCCTGGAATAAGGCTGCCCCCGCGTGGCGCGCATCGACGAATTCCTCGAGGAAATCCTCAAGCGTGACGGGTCCGACCTGCATTTCATGGCTGGCGATCCGCCGCGCATCCGGCTGTACGGAAAGCTGACCGCACTGAGGCCCGATACGCTTTCGGCGGATTTCGTGCGCGAGACACTCTACGAAATCATGCCGCGCAAGGCCCTTGAGCGATTCGAGACCCGCGACGGCACGGATTTCGCGTACTCACTCGGCAACACGGCGCGATTCCGCGTCAATGTTCTGCGTCAGTTGAACGGCATGGGCGGCGTGTTCCGGGCCATTCCGTCCAAGGCACAGACCCTCGAACAGCTGAAAATGCCGGAGGCGGTGCGCAATCTCTGCAAGGCATCGAGCGGCCTGATACTGATGACCGGCAAGACCGGATCCGGCAAGTCGACCACTCTGGCTGCGATGATCGATGACCTGAATCTGCGCATCAAGGGCCACATCCTTACCATTGAGGATCCGATCGAATTCGTGCATCCGCGCAAGAATTGCCTGATCAGCCAGCGCGAAGTCGGCGTCCACGCCGAATCCTTTGCGAGCGCGGTGCTGTCGGCGTTGCGCGAAGACCCCGACGTCATCCTGATCGGCGAGTTGCGCGACCTGGAGACGATCAGCACTGCGATAACAGCTGCCGAAATGGGCATTTTGGTCATGGCTACCCTGCATACCAATGGGGCAGCGGCGACCGTCGACCGGATGGTCAATGCGTTTCCGCCTGACAAGCAGGGGCACGTGCGAACGATGCTGTCGACTTCATTGCGCGGCGTCGTATCGCAGCAGCTCATTTCGCGCAAGGGTCCGCCGGGCCGCGTCGCGGCGATCGAGGTGCTGATCAACACGGCCGCGGTTTCCAACCTGATCCGCCAGGGAAAGATCGACCAGCTGGAGACCGCGATGCAGGCCGGCACCTCGCTTGGCATGCGCACCATGGACGTGGCGATCCAGCAGCTGCTCGATTCGGGCCAGATCAGCGGCCGTTCGGCCTATGAGAAGGCCATCAACAAGGGCAAGTTCGAGGAAGTCAAGGAATTCGACTGACCGCGGCGTGAGGCATAATGCATGGCTCATCCCCGGACCCGAGTCATGGCCCGCCGTATCCTCGTCACCAGCGCACTGCCCTACGCGAACGGGCCCACGCACCTCGGTCATATGACCGAGGTCGTGCAGACTGATATCTGGGTGCGCAGCATGAAACTGCGCGGACATGACTGCCTGTATGTCTCCGCCGACGATACCCACGGCACGCCGATCATGCTGAAGGCCGAATCCGAAGGGATCACGCCCGAGCAGCTGATAGCGCAGGTCGGCGCGGAACGCCGGCGCGACTTTGCGGACTTCGGCATCGGCTTCGACAACTACCACACAACCCATTCGGAGGAGAACCGCCGGCTGACCGTGCGCATGTACCGGGCGCTGACGGCCGCCGGGCACATCACGCGCCGCGTGGTACGCCAGGCCTATGACGAGAAGGCGGGCATGTTCCTGCCGGACCGCTATGTGAGAGGTACCTGCCCGAATGCCAGCTGTCACGCGCCAGATCAGTTCGGCGATAGTTGCGAGGTCTGCGGGACTACGTACACGCCGTTCGACCTGATCAACCCGGTTTCGGTCGTCTCTGGAACGACCCCGGTTGCACGCGAATCGGAGCACATCTTCTTCAAGCTCGGCGATTTCGAGACGATGCTGCGCAAGTGGACGCGCTCGGGAAGCCTGCAGTCTGCGGTCGCCAACAAGCTCGACGAGTGGTTCGAGACCGGCTTGCGCGACTGGGACGTGTCGCGCGACGCGCCTTACTTCGGCATCGAGATTCCTGACGCGCCCGGCAAATACTTCTACGTCTGGCTCGACGCGCCGGTCGGATACATGGCGAGCTTCGAGAATCTGTGCGCGCGCAGCGGCCTCGATTTCGACGATTACTGGGGCCCCGACAGCCAGGCCGAGCTCCATCACTTCATCGGCAAGGACATCCTGTATTTCCATTCATTGTTCTGGCCGGCGACGCTCGAGGGCGCGGGATTCCGCAAGCCGACCGCCGTGCACGCGCACGGCTTCCTGACCGTCAATGGCGAGAAGATGTCGAAGTCGCGCGGCACGTTCGTGACCGCAAGACGCTATCTCGACCTGCTGCCGCCGGAGTATTTCCGCTATTTCCTCGCGGCGAAGCTGGGCGCGGGCCTCGAGGACATCGACATGAACCTGGACGAGTTCGCGACCAGGATAAACGCCGAACTGGTCGGAAAGCTCGTGAACATTGCCAGTCGCTGCGCGGGCTTCATCCACCGTGGTCACGAGGGCCGCCTTGCCGCGGCCCTGCCTGACCCGGAGCTCTATCGTGAGTTCGTCAAGGCCGCCGACTGGATTGTCGCAAGTTACGAATCACGCGAGTACGCGGCGGCCGTGCGCGAAATCATGGTGCTTGCCGATCGCGCCAACCTGTACATCGACCAGCACAAGCCGTGGGTCGCCGCCAAGGATCCCGCCCGTGCCGCGGAAGTGCAGGCGATCTGCAGCCAGGGACTCAACCTGTTCCGCGTGCTGATGACCTGCCTGAAGCCCGTCATGCCGATCATGGCGGAACGGGCCGAGGATTTTCTCGGCAAGCGGGTCAATCACCTTGCCGAGATCGCCGACCCGCTTCTCGGCACGACCATCAAGGAATATCAGCCACTCGCGACCCGCGTCGATCCCGCGCTGGTCCGCAAGCTGGTGGAGACACCGATGACGACTACCCAGGAAATCAGCGCGGAAGAATTCGCGCGCATCGACCTTCGCATTGCCCGCATCGAGTCAGCGGCTCTGGTCGAGGGCGCCGACCGGTTGCTCCAGCTGACCGTGGATCTCGGCGGCGAGCGGCGGACGGTTTTCGCGGGAATCCGCAGTTCCTATGAGCCCGGCCAGCTCATCGGCCGGCATGTCGTCGTGGTCGCGAATCTCAAGCCGCGCAAGCTGCGATTCGGTGTCTCGCAGGCCATGGTCCTGGCCGCGAGCGCGGAAGGCAACGAGGCGCTATTCCTGCTCGGGCCGGATGCCGGCGCCACAGCCGGCATGAAGGTCAGCTAGCGATGCAGGCAGAGCGCATCGATGCGTTGCTGCCGCAAACCCAGTGCCGGCGATGCGGATTCGCCGGCTGCCGCCCATACGCCGAGGCGCTGGCGCGCGGCGAGAGTGCCCTGAATCGCTGCCCGCCCGGGGGGCGCGAAGTGATCGCGCAGCTGGCGGCCCTGCTGGGCCGGCCCGAGTTGCCCCTCGATCCGCAATGCGGCCAGGAGGGTCCGCCACTCGTGGCATTGATCGACGAAGAAGCCTGCATCGGTTGCGCCCGGTGCCTGGACGACTGTCCGACCGACGCGATCGTCGGTGCGCGCAAGCGTATGCACACGATCATCGCCGAAGATTGCTCCGGCTGCGAACTGTGCCTGCCACACTGCCCGGTCGACTGCATCCACATGATCAACCTCGCCGCCCTGCCCGCGCAGGCACGCGACGCCCGCGCTGCGGATTTTCGGCGGTTGTTCGAGTCGCGCCAGGCGAGGCTTGCGCGCGGTCGGGCCGAATGGCGCGACGCCCTGCGAGCCAGCCTGGTTCAAGATGGCACGCCGGCGGATTGAGACGCGCCTGGACGCTGCCACGCGGCAGCAGCTCTTCGAAAGGCTGCGCGCGGCCAATCCACGCCCATCAACCGAACTCGTCTACCGCTCGCCATTCCATCTGCTGATCTCCGTCATGCTGTCGGCGCAGGCCACGGACAGCAGCGTCAATCAGGCGACGAAACAGTTGTTCCGCGTCGCCGCGAAACCCAGGGCAATGCTCGCGCTGGGCGAGGACGGCGTGGCCGCCCACATCCGGACGATCGGGCTGTGGCGGGTCAAGGCACGCCATGTCATCGCGACGAGCCGGATTCTGGTCGAGCGCCACCGTGGCCGCGTGCCCCGCGAGCGCGAGGCGCTCGAAGCCCTGCCGGGAGTCGGGCGCAAGACCGCGAATGTCGTGCTGAACACCGCTTTCGGCATGCCGACAATCGCGGTGGATACGCACATCTTCCGCGTGGCCAATCGGACTGGTCTTGCCCCGGGCCGCAATGTCCGCGAGGTCGAGGATCGGCTGCTCGAGGTCGTGCCGCCGGAATTCCGAGCAGATGCCCATCATTGGCTGATCCTGCATGGCCGCTACGTCTGCAAGGCGCGAAGGCCGGCATGCCCGGGCTGCCTGATCGCAGACCTGTGCCGCTATCCCGACAAGACCGGGTAATTGGCGTCGGGTCGCAGTTTCGCAATTCGCGAACCTGCGACCCGGCATTGATCAGACTTTCTTCGGCATGTAGAGATCGGTCAGCGTGCCGTCGAATGCCTCCGCCGCAAACGCGACGGTTTCCGACAATGTGGGGTGCGGATGGATCGTGAGACCGATGTCGGTAGCGTCGGCGCCCATCTCGATGGCAAGAGCAACTTCCGAGATCAGGTCACCGGCGTTGCTGCCGACGATGCCGCCACCGACGATGCGGTGTGTTTCCGGATCAAACAGCAACTTCGTGAATCCCTCGTCGCGATTGAGCGCCAGCGAGCGGCCACTGGCCATCCAGGGAAACAACCCCTTGCCGAGCTTGCGGCCCGCAGCCTGCGCTTCGGTTTCCGTGATGCCAACCCAGGCAATCTCCGGGTCGGTGTAGGCGACCGAAGGGATCACCAGCGCATCGAATGCCCGCTTGTGACCGGCGATCACTTCGGCCGCCACCTTGCCTTCGTGCGTTGCCTTGTGCGCCAGCATCGGCGGACCAACGATGTCGCCAATTGCAAAAATGTGCGGGACATTGGTCCGCTGCTGGCGATCCACGGCGATGTAGCCATGCCTGTCAACTGCGACACCGGCGGCATCAGCGTTCAGAACGCGGCCATTCGGCACCCGGCCGACCGCACAAAGCACGCGATCGTAGGTCTGCGGCTGCAGCGCGGTTTCCGCGTCGAAGCTGACCTTGATGCCGGAGTCTTCGGCTTCGACTCCCATCACGCGCGTTGCGGTCATGATCGACGCATAACGAGAGCGCAGGCGCTTCTCAAGCGGGCGCACCAGGTCCCGATCGCAGCCTGGCATCAGTGTGTCGGTCAGTTCGACCACACTGACCTTCGAGCCAAGTGCGTCGTAAACACATGCCATTTCGAGACCGATGATTCCGCCACCGATGACCAGCAGTGTCCCTGGCACATCCCTGAGTTCGAGTGCGGCGGTCGAATCCATGACCCGCGGATCGTTCGGCAGACCCGGGATGCGTGCCGGTTCCGACCCGGCCGCGATGATGCAATGCTGAAAGCCGATGACCTGGGTTGCGCCCTCAGGGTTGTGCAATTCGACACGATGCGGCGCGATGAAACGCGCGAACCCGCGCATCACGTCAACCTTGCGCTGCTTCGCCAGGATCGCGAGTCCTGCCGTCAGTTTGCCGACGATCTTGTTCTTCCATTGCTTCAGTGCTTCGGTGTCGATCTGCGGCTGGCCGAAGCGAATGCCATTTGCGGACATGGCCTTCGCCTCCTCGATCACGCGCGCCGCGTGCAGCAGGGCCTTGGACGGAATGCATCCGACATTCAGGCAGACGCCGCCGAGTTGCGGCCAGCGATCCACGAGGATCACGCCGATCCCGAGGTCCGCTGCGCGAAAGGCTGCCGTGTAGCCTCCTGGCCCGGCACCGATCACGAGGAGTTGCGTGGTCAGGTCGGCCGCGGGCGCGCCGGGCGTGACGGTCGTTTCCGGCTCCGGTACGTCCGCAGTGCGCCTGTCCGGCATCCTGACGGTCCGGCTATGGGCCGGGACGATGGCCGTCGTGTCGGCCAGGGCCGGCAGCCGCACCGTGTCACCACCCTCTGCAGCGATGATGGCAATCAGGCTGTCTTTCGACACCCGATCGCCCTTAACCACGCGGACTTCCTGCACGACCCCGCCGGCGGTCGCCGGTACGTCCATGGTCGCCTTGTCAGTTTCGAGCGTGATCAGCGGGGTCTCCGGCTCGACTTTGTCGCCGGGCTTGATCAGCACCTCGATCACCTCGACATCCCGGAACTCGCCGAGATCCGGAACGCGCTGCTCGAGGATACGACTCACGGAACCGCCTCGACGAGCGACTCCGGATGCGTGAGCGCATCGGCGAGCGCGACCACGAAACGCACCGCCTCTGCCCCGTCGATGACCCGATGGTCGTAGGAAAGCGAGAGCGGCAGCAGCAGCCGCGGCCGGAACTGGCCATCCTTCCAGACCGGCCGCGTCTGCGAGCGGGAGACGCCCAGAATCGCGACTTCGGGCGCATTGATGATCGGTGTGAATGCCGTGCCCCCGATGCCCCCAAGACTCGAGATCGTGAAACAGCCGCCCTGCATCTCGGCCGCCGTGAGCTTGCCGGCGCGCGCGCGCGCGGCGAATTCCGCAAGCTCGCGCGCAAGCTCGTAGATGTCTTTGCGGTTCGCGTCGCGGATCACCGGTACCACCAGGCCATTTGGCGTATCGGCGGCGAAGCCCAGGTGTAGATATCGCTTGAAGACGAGGTTCTGCCCGCTGGCATCGAGCGAACTGTTGAAATTCGGAAACTGGGAAATGACACGGACACAGGCGCGGGCGACGAAGGCGAGTATTGTCAGCTTGATGCCGAGGCTCGCGGCGCGGTCCTTCAGGGACACTCGCAGGGCCTCGAGCTCGGTGATGTCCGCCTCGTCGTGCTGCGTGACATGCGGGATGTTCACCCAGCTGGCCTGCAGTCGCGCAGCGGAAATCTTCTGGATCCGGCCAAGCGGGCGCACTTCCACCGGCCCAAAGGCGCCAAAATCAACTTCCGCCACCTTCGGCAGCGCGGCGCCGGCCGCTGCGGCGGGCGCGGCCGACAGCGCGCGCTTCACGAAGGACTTGACGTCATCCTGGGTGATCCGTCCCTTGGCACCCGAGCCCCTGACCTTCGCAAGATCCACGCCGAGTTCACGCGCCAGCAGTCGCACGGCGGGGCTGGCGTGGGCGCGCGAGGAACCGGCCTCAACCGCCGGCATTACCTGCACAGGCTCCCGTCCCCCGCCGCCGATGGCGGTGGCGGGTCGCGGTGGCGGCACCGCTGCGGCAGCGGTGGTCACTGGGCCCTGCGCCGTGGTTTCCGGTTCTCCGGCGGCGGCAGCGGAATCCAGCACCAGGATCGGATCGCCTTGTGAGACCCGGTCGCCCTTCTTCACCCGCAACTCGGCGATCCGCCCGGCCGCGGGCGATGGGACATCCATGGTCGCCTTGTCCGTTTCCAGCGTAATCAGCGGGCTTTCGACCGCGATTTCGGCGCCGGCGGCAACCAGCACGTCGATGATCTCGACATCCTTGAAGTCGCCAAGATCCGGCACACTGACGGTGATGAGCTTGGCCACGGGCGTTTTCAGGACACCAGCGGATTCGGTTTCGACGGGTCGACGCCGAATTTCTTCATTGCCGCGGTAACCGTGGCCATGTCGACTTTCCCGTCGTCTGCCAGCGCCTTCAACGCGGCCACGACGATCCAGCGCCTGTCGACCTCGAAGAATCCCCTCAGCGCTTCACGCGAGTCGCTGCGGCCGAAGCCATCGGTGCCCAGCGTCACGTAGCGGCCTGGCACCCACTGGCGAATCTGGTCCGCGACGATTTTCATGTAGTCGGTTGCCGCAATGAACGGGCCATCGCGCCCGCTCAGGCATTCGCGCACATAGGGTGCTGCGGGTTTCGCGCCAGGATGCAGCATTGCACTGCGCTCGGCGGCGAGCGCTTCGCGCCGGAGTTCCGAGAAACTGGTGACGCTGAATACGTCGGCCGGTATCTTGAACTCCGACTCCAGGATCTGAGCTGCCGCCAGCGCCTCGCGCAGGATTGTGCCCGATCCCAGCAAGGTCGCCCTGACGGGGCCGCGCCCGCCGATGTGCAGCAGGTACATGCCGCGCAGCACGCCCTGCTCCACTCCTTTCGGCATCGGCGGCTGGGCGTAGTTTTCATTCATGCAGGTCACGTAATAGAAGACGCCTTCCTGTTCCGCGTACATCCGCCGCAGGCCATCCTGCATGATGACTGCAAGCTCGTAGGCGTAGCAGGGGTCATAGGCGACGCAGTTCGGGATCGTCGAGGCCAACAGATGGCTATGCCCATCCTGATGTTGTAGTCCCTCGCCCGCGAGCGTGGTGCGCCCCGCGGTCGCACCGATCAGGAAGCCGCGTGCCTGCATGTCGCCAGCCGCCCATGCGAAATCGCCGATGCGCTGGAATCCGAACATCGAATAAAAGATGTACATCGGGATCATGTTGATCCCGTGGTTGGCGTATGCCGTGCCGGCCGCCATCCACGAGCAGAACGCCCCGGCTTCGTTGATGCCTTCCTCGAGAATCTGCCCCTTGCGGTCCTCGCGGTAGTACATCAGCTGGTCCGCGTCCTGCGGGGTGTAGAGCTGGCCGACCGAAGAATAGATGCCGACCTGGCGGAACAGGCCCTCCATTCCGAAAGTGCGCGCTTCGTCCGGGATGATCGGCACGACGTGAGAACCGATGTTCTTGTCCTTCAGCAGCTGGGTCAGGATCCTGACGAAGGCCATCGTCGTCGAGATTTCGCGGCCTTCACTGCCGTCGAGCAACGCCTTGAACGCGGCAAGCGCGGGAACGGGCAGCGGCGGCGCGCTGTGGCGCCGGACCGGCAGGGAACCCCCGAGCGACTTGCGATGGCTCCGAAGGTACTGCAGTTCCGGACTCGAATCCGCCGGCTTGAAGAACGGCAGCCGGGCGATTTCCTCGTCCGAGATCGGGATGTTGAAGCGGTCGCGGAATGCCTTCAGCGCCTCGTCGTCGAGTTTCTTCTGCTGGTGCGTGACATTCAACGCCTCGCCGGCCTTGCCCATGCCGTAGCCCTTGACGGTCTTTGCCAGGATTACCGTCGGCCGGCCCTTGTGGGCTGCGGCCGCGGCATAGGCGTTCCAGACCTTGCGGGTGTCATGGCCCCCGCGATTCAGCAGGGATATCTCGTCGTCCGACATGTTGGCGACGAGTTCCTTGAGTTCGGGGTACTTGCCGAAGAAATGCTCGCGCGTGTAGGCGCCGCCCTTCGCCTTGAAATTCTGGTACTCGCCGTCGACCGCCTCTTCCATGCGCTTGCGCAGCAGGCCCGATGTGTCCCGCGCGAGCAACGGGTCCCAGCGGCTTCCCCAGACGACCTTGACGACATTCCAGCCGGCGCCCAGGAATGCTGCCTCGAGCTCCTGGATGATCTTGCCATTGCCGCGCACCGGCCCATCGAGGCGCTGCAGGTTGCAGTTGATCACGAACACCAGGTTGTCGAGTTGTTCGCGCACCGGCATCGTGAGCGCGCCCATCGATTCGGGTTCGTCCATTTCGCCGTCCCCGAGGAAGCACCAGACCTTCTGGTCAGACGGCTCGACCAGCTCGCGATGCTCCAGGTAGCGGATGAAGCGGGCCTGCATGATGGCCTGCAGGGCTCCAAGCCCCATCGACACCGTCGGAAACTGCCAGAAGTCGGGCATCAGCCACGGATGCGGATACGACGACAGGCCGTTGCCGGCAACTTCCTGGCGGAAGCGCCGCAACTGTTCCTCGCTCAGCCGGCCTTCGAGATAGGCGCGTGCATACATGCCCGGGCTCGAATGACCCTGGAAGAAGATCATGTCGCCGCGGTGATGCTCCGACGGCGCGCGCCAGAAATGATTGAAACCGACCTCGTACAGCGTCGCCGATGACGCATAGGTCGCGATGTGGCCGCCGTACTCGGAGCTGACGCGATTCGCGTGCACGACCATCGCCATGGCATTCCAGCGGATCAGCGCTTCGATGCGGCGCTCCAGAGCGCGGTCGCCCGGGTACGGCTTCTCGCGCGAAACCGGGATCGTATTGAGATAAGCGGTATTCGCCTTGAATGGCAGGTAGGCGCCCGAGCGGCGCGCATGATCGATGAGCCGGTCGAGGAGGAAATGCGCGCGGACCGGTCCGTGCACCTTCAGCACCGAGTCGATCGATTCGAGCCACTCCTGGGTCTCGATCGGATCGAGGTCGTCGGACTGCGGGCCGTCAGCCATCAGCGATACTCCCATGCCGGCGGCCGGCCCGATATGATCCTAGCTGCGATGCCTGCGGGTCAAGGATGCATTCCGTTGCCGAGCCAGACCAATACACTGACGATGACTCGGCCGGATGACTGGCACCTGCACCTGCGAGACGGCGCGGAGCTTGCAGCCGTGGCCGGTTTCAGCGCCAGGCAATTCGGCCGCGCTGTCGTCATGCCCAATCTGAAGCCGCCCGTCACGACGGTCGAGTCCGCGCTGCGCTACCGGGAGCGAATTCTCGCGGCACTGCCGGCCGGCACCGCCTTCGCACCGCTGATGACGCTGTACCTGACCGACGACACGCAGCCTGCGGAGATTGACCGGGCGCGGGCGAGCGGCCATGTCTGTGGGGTGAAGTACTATCCGGCCGGCGCCACGACCCATTCCGATGCCGGCGTCACTTCTCTCGCGCGCTGTCACGCCGTGATTGCGCGCATGGAGGAACTCGATGTCGTGCTGCAGCTGCATGGCGAGGCCACCGGCGCGGGCGTCGATCCGTATGACCGCGAAGCCGTATTCATCGAAAACGAGCTGACCGGGCTGGTGCGCCAGTTTCCACGGCTTCGCATTGTCTTTGAACACGTTTCGAGTGCTGTTGGCGTCGAGTTCGTGCGCGCGCAGGGTCCTCGAGTCGCCGCGACGCTGACACCACAGCACCTGTCGTTGAATCGCGGCGCAATGTTCAAGGGCGGCCTGCGGCCGCACCTGTATTGCCTGCCATTGCTGAAGCGCGAACACGACCGCGAGGCGCTTATCTCGGCAGCAACCAGCGGAGATCCGCGATTCTTTCTCGGCACCGACAGTGCGCCGCACCCGCGCGGTGCAAAGGAATCCGCTTGCGGCTGTGCCGGAGTGTTCTCCGCGCATGCGGCGATCGAGTCATACGCACAGGTCTTCGAGTGGGCCGGGGCACTCGACAGGCTGGAGGCTTTCGCTAGCCACCATGGCGCCGACTACTACGGTTTGCCGCGCAACAAGGGCAGCATCACGCTGAAGCGCGAGACCTGGACCGTACCTGCGAGCTACCGCTTCGGTGACGGCGAGCTGGTGCCGCTGTTCGCCGGCGAGCAGATGGCGTGGAGGCTGCTGCCGACGGGTGGCGAGTCATGAACAGCGAGCCGGTCCTGATGCGCGACCGCTTTCGCGGCTTCCTGCCAGTCGTGGTGGACGTCGAAACCGGCGGCTTCAACTCGGCAACCGATGCGCTGCTCGAAATTGCTGCGGTGCTGTTGCGGGTCGACCATGAAGGCCGGCTGGTGCGCGAAATGACGGTCCGCGAGCATGTCCGGCCGTTCGAGGGCGGCCGCCTCGATCCAGCCTCGCTCGCGGTGAATGGCATCGATCCCTGGCATCCACTGCGCATTGCGGCCACCGAAGGCGACGCGCTCGGCGTCATATTCAAGGAAGTGCGCCGCGCGATCCGCGAGCAGGACTGCACGCGCGCCATCCTGGTTGGCCACAATGCCTCGTTCGACCTCGGATTCCTGAACGCGGCCGCGGCCCGGGCTGGCATCAAGCGCAACCCGTTCCATCCATTCTCGTGCTTCGACACGGCGACGCTTGCGGGAGTCGCCTACGGACAAACCGTGTTGTCACGCGCGGTGGTCGCCGCGGGTTTCGAATGGAGTTCAAAGGATGCGCATTCGGCAGCGTACGACGCGGAACGGACTGCGGAGTTGTTCTGCGCCGTCTGCAACCAGTTCCGGCCGCTCTACGAAGCGGCCGTGCAGCGCCTGCGGAATGCCGCGGATGTCGAGCCGCCAAATCCGATGCTGGAGCCTGCTCCGGAGTGAGCCTTCAAGCGATCGCGCCGGCTTCCTGCAGTAACGACTTCAATTCGCCGCTGTGGTACATCTCGATCACGATGTCGCAGCCGCCGACCAGCTCCCCATTGACGTAAAGCTGGGGATAGGTCGGCCAGTTCGAATAGGACTTCAGCGCTTCGCGCAATTCCGGTTCCTCGAAGATATTCACGTGGCGGTACTGCGCATTCAGCGCGCGCAGCGCCGCCGCAGTCTGCGCGGAGAATCCACACTGCGGGAAATCCGGCGTGCCCTTCATGAACAGCACGACCGGTGCCGAGCCCAGGTGTTCCTTGATGCGCTGCGTCATGTCGGTTTCAGTCATCACTTGCTCCGCTGTTGTTGGATTGCTTGGCGCCGCTGTTCCGCCCGTTTCATGGCCGTCCATTGCTCATCGGGACCCATCCGCGTCCAGCTCGCGATCTCCGTGATGGTCCGGAAGCAGCCGCGACACACGCCGAGCTCGTCCAGCGAGCAGATGTTGAGACAAGGGGAGCTGGGACCGGGTTCAGCCATGGGCGCGCTAACGCGTTGAATTATGGGGTACGCTAGCCTATTCTTCAACGAATCCGGGGGGACACACCATGAATCCGCTGATGAGCGTCAAGGGTTCCATCATTACTGCCTTTGTACTCGCGGCAGTCGTCAGCATATGGCTCACCATCGGCGCGGGTGCCGAAATCTCCCTGCACCACGCGCAACTGGGCCGCTGGCTGCACATCGTTTCCGGCGTCATGTGGATCGGCCTGCTTTACTACTTCAACGTCGTGCAGGTCCCCGGACTTGCGCAGGCAGCTGCCGACAAGGGCGGCCCGGGCGGCGCCGGCATCAGCAAGTACATCGCGCCGCGGGCGCTTAACTGGTTCCGCTGGGCCGCGGTCGCTACGTGGATCACCGGCGCCTGGTATCTTGGCAGCGGCTATGGCGACGCGCACGCCTTCGTGCAGGCATTCACGCTGCAGCCGGGCTTCCGCGTGATCGGCGCCGGCGCCTGGCTTGGAACGATCATGCTGTTCAATGTCTGGGTCTTCATCTGGCCAAACCAGAGGAAGGTACTGGGTCTCGTGCCGGCAACCGATGAGCAGAAGGCCGCCGCGCGCAAGGTGGCGCTCATGGCTTCGCGCACGAATTTCGTGCTGTCTGTGCCGATGCTGATGTGCATGGGCGGCCAGTCGCACGGCCTGCCTTTCTGAGAAGGGACAGTCCCCTTTTTCCGAAAAGCGTTCTAGGGGACAGTCCCCTCTCAGGGGACTGTCCCCTCTTGATCAAGCAATAGCGGCTCGTTGGACCCGCCGGGGAAAACGCGATCCCGCCGCCTGCACTCGGCTAGAATCGCGCCCCTTGCCGGCCACCGACCTGATCGTCGGCGCGGCACCCAACCATTACCCAGGGTTTCGGCCGCTCAGCGAGCGCGGCCCGGCCTTCTACGTTGCTCGCACCGATCGGACATCCATGCTCTCAACCACCAATCTCTCGATCCAGTTCGAAGCCAAGCCGCTGTTTGAGCACGTCACGGTCAAGTTCTCCAATGGCAACCGCTATGGCCTGATCGGCGCGAACGGCTGTGGCAAGTCAACGCTGATGAAGATCCTCGGCGGCGAGCTCGAACAGGGTTCAGGCGAGGTGGTGCTGCAGCCCGGCATGCGACTCGGTAAGCTGAACCAGAATCAGTTCGGCTACGAAGACCAGCGCGTGCTCGATGTTGTGATGCAGGGCCACGTCGAGATGTGGCGCGCGATGCAGAAACGCGACCAAATCTATGCTGACGCGGACGCGAGCGACGCCGACTACATGCGAGCGGCCGAACTCGAGGGCAAGTTCGCAGAGTACGGCGGCTACACCGCCGAAGCGCGTGCCGGCAGCGTCCTGATCGACGCCGGCATCGATGAATTGAAGCATGACGGGCCGATGCGCGAACTGCCGCCCGCCCTCAAGTTGCGCGTGCTGCTCGCGCAGGCGCTGTTCTCGACTCCCGACGTGCTGCTGCTCGATGAGCCCACCAACAACCTCGACATCCACTCGATCGGCTGGCTCGAGCGCACGCTGAACGCCTACGACGCGACGATGATCATCATCAGTCACGATCGTCACTTCCTGAACCAGGTGTGCACGCACATCGCGGACCTGGATTTCCAGCAGCTGAAGGTCTACCCGGGCAACTACGACGATTTCATGCTCGCCTCGGTTCAGGCGCGCCAGCGTGTCGAGGCCGCGAACGCCAAGGCCAAAGACAAGATCTCGGACCTGCAGGAATTCGTCCGCCGCTTCTCCGCCAATGCTTCCAAGGCCCGCCAGGCCACCTCGCGCAAGCGGCAGCTCGAAAAGATCAAGATCGAGGAAATCCGGCCTTCGTCGCGGCAGAATCCGTACATCCGCTTCGAGCAGAAAGTGAAATTGCATCGCTCGGCGGTCACGGTCGAAGGGCTCAGCTATCGCTATCCCGGCACGGATACCGACATCTTTGCCAATCTGAATTTCACGATCGAAGCCGGGCAGCGCGTTGCCGTCATCGGCCCGAATGGCATCGGCAAGACGACGCTGATGCGCGTGCTGGCCGGCGAGCTGCACCCAACCAGGGGCCGAATCGCCTGGGTCGAAAACGCCCTGCCCGGCTACATGCCGCAGGATCCGCAGGCGGAGTTCGCCGAGCGAATCGACCTGTTCACCTGGATGTCGCAGTGGTCAGGCAAGGCGGACGATGATCAGATCGTGCGCGCGACGCTCGGCCGCCTGCTGTTCTCCGGCGACGAAACCAGGAAGCCTGTCACCGTGCTCTCGGGTGGCGAGAAGGGCCGCATGATCTACGGCAAGCTGATCCTGACGCGCCCGAACGTCATGTTGATGGACGAGCCTACCAATCACATGGACATGGAGACGATCGAGTCGCTGCAGATCGGCCTCGAGAAGTATTCCGGCACCTTGATTTTCGTCTCGCACGACCGCGAGTTCGTTGGCAGCCTCGCCACTCGTGTGATCGAGATGCAGCCCGGCGGCAGCGTCGCCGACTTCCGCGGCTCCTACGACGAGTACCTCGGCATGCAGGGGCTTGAATCGTGATGGAACCGCGACGCCGGCGGATAGTACGAATAAAAAAATAGAAAGCCTTTCTGTTGGCGCCAGCTAGAGGGACAGTCCACCTTTTCCGCTGCGCGGAAAAGGGGACAGTCCCTAGGCGATCGCGGCGCGCTGCACGCGCTGCGGCTGGGAAATGCCATAGCCCTGCGCGTAATCGACGCCGAGGCCACGAAGCACCTCGACGATCTCGGCATTCTCCGCCCATTCGGCGATCGTCTTCTTGCCGGTCAGGTGACCGATCTCGTTGATCGAACGAACCATCTCGCGGTCGATCGGGTCATGCAGCAATCCCTTGACGAAACTGCCGTCGATCTTCAGGAAATCGACCGGGAAGTGCTTCAGGTAGCCGAATGACGACAGGCCGGTGCCGAAGTCGTCGAGCGCGAACTTGCAGCCGAGCTCCTTCAGTGCCTGGATGAACCGGCTGGCCTGCGAGAAGTTGGCGATCGCCGCTGTCTCAGTAATCTCGAAGCAGATCTTGCTGCCGTCGATGCCGCTCCTGTGGAACTGCTCGATCACGAACGGCAGGAACTTGTCGTCGCCAAGGCTCTGGCCCGACAGGTTGATCGAGCACATCGTCAGGCGGCGCCGCTCATCCGCTTCCGATACCAGCCAGCGAAACGCGCTGTCGATGACCCAGCGGTCGATGGATGGCGTGATGCCGTAGCGCTCGGCAGCGGCAATGAACTGGTCCGGGGCGACGATCTTGCCGCTCTCGTCGCGCATCCGCAGCAGCAGTTCGAAGTGCTCGCCGGCGTCCTCGACCTGCAGCGGCAGGATGGTCATGCGGAACAGCTCGAAGCGCGATTCCTCGAGCGCATTGTTGATTCGTGCGGCCCACTGCATTTCGCGGCGGCGCCGCATCAGGTCGATGTCGTTTTCCTCGAAGCAGTGGACGCGGTTGCGTCCGGATTCCTTGGCCGCGCCGCAGGCGGAGTCCGCTGCCGACAGCACCGACGCGACATCCTCGTTTTCGGCCGTGATCGGCACGACGCCGATCGAGGCGCCAAGCCTGAATGTGCGGTCCTCCCAGGTGTAGCGGAAGTTGCGGATCGACTCGCGCAGCGTCTCGGCCGTGCGCAGCGCTTCCTCCAGCGAGCAGCTTTCCAGCAGCACGCCGAACTCGTCGCCGCCGAGTCGCGCGAGGGTGTCGCGCCAGCGAACTTTCGATTTCAGCAGTGCGCCGACCTGCCCGAGCAATGCGTCGCCGGCGCTGTGACCGCAGGTGTCATTGACGATCTTGAACTGGTCGATGTCGATGTAGCACAGCGCATACGAAGTTTCGCGCGCCTTGGCGCTCTTCAGCGCGCGTTCGAGCCGGGTTTCGAATTCACGGCGGTTGACGAGCCCGGTCAGCACGTCGTGACTCGCGTGATAGGACAGGCGCCGGTTCAGCTCGCGGGATTCCGAGACGTCATGGAACACCAGCACGCCGCCGGTAACCGTTCCGCTGCCGTCGCGGATCGGCGAGGCGGTGCTCTCGATGTAGAGCTCGTTGCCATCGCGGCGTATCAGCAGCATCGGCCGCACTGACTTGATCGACCGGATGCGGCGCACGGCGACCGCCAGCGGATTCTCGAGCGGCTCACAGGTCTCTTCGTGGAATGCCCTGAAGATCTCGTCGATGGTCCGGCCAAGGCTGTCCTCGAGCCGCCAGCCGGTCAGCTCTTCGGCTACCGGATTCAGGTACTCGACGCGACCGTGCGCATCGCAGGTGATCACGCCATCGCCGATCGACTGCAGCGTGATCTGGGCGCTTTCCTTCTCGCGGAACAGCGCTTCCTCATAGAGCTTGCGCTCGGTGATGTCGAGCTCGACGCCGATCAGCCGGCGCAGGCGTCCCTGATCGTCGACGCGCGCACGCGCCCGCCCGACGACCCAGCGCCATTCGCCGTCGGTGTGCTTCAGGCGGTGCACGCTCTCGAACATCGGTGTCTTGCCGGCGATGTGATCGCGCATCGCCGCGGATACACGCGCGAGATCCTCCGGGTGCACCATCCGGTGCCAGTCCGGCGATGTAATGATGTCGTCTTCAGCGAATCCGAGCATCGCCTTCCAGCGCGGCGAGAACCAGGTCCGGTTGCCCTGCGCGTCGTAGTCCCACAGCCCGTCATTCGCGCAAGGCAATGCCATGTCCTGGCGTTCCTGCATGTCGGCGAGGCGATCGGACAGTGAAACCTTTTCGAGACCCGTCGCGAGACTGGTGCCGACCAGCTTCAGCAGCAGGTGCAGATTGACGTCCCAGCCGTCACGCGGCGCCGATGATGCGAGTGCCAGGAAACCGCGCACCGTGCCCTGGACCGCGAACGCGATCAGCAGCAGCGAGCGGATATCGAGAGCCGCAAGGCGGGCGGCGTCGCTTGCCTGCTCGGCCCGCACGCCGACGGTGTCGCGGATCTCGAGTATTCGTACGTGTTCGAGCCGGGAGCGGATCCAGGGCAGCGCCGCTAGCTGTTCGCCCTTCAGCACTTCGGGTCGGCATTGGGCGAACGGCCCCTTGGAGGTCGCGAGCGATTCGATGTACTCGCCTTGGCCGTCGAGCAGGGCCAGGAAGACGGCGTCGGTATTGGTCGCTTCGCGCAGGATGTCGAGGTTCTGGCGGATCACCGCATCGGCATTGCCGGCGCTGATGTTCTGGAAGTCGACTGCGATCTTGGTGCAGGTGATGTCGATGCCAAGCGGCGGGCGCTCCGCCCGCTGCTGCCACAACTTCGGCCCCAGGATGTCCGAAGCGGTGAACTCGGGAATCGATTCGCCTTGCACCGTAGGTACCCGGATTGGATCCCCCTGAATTCCCAGCAGTCTGTCAGTTCGGGACTTGGCCACCGTAGGAACCAGTTAACGGTTCGGTCTTTCCCGTCCCACGGGTAGTTGCGCGGCATTTTGTCAGAAAATCCGAGGAATGCAAGGTAAGCGTATGTATTTGCTATAATCTCATCTTCAACTCGCCGGCTCGTGGGCGGTCAGCCCAAAGGCGCGATTTCTCCCGATTTGACAACGTATGGGTTGCCTTGCGCATCGCGCTGGACCTTCCAGCGCCGGTAGTTCCACAGCCATTCCGGCGGGCACTCACGGGTGAGCGCTTCGACGACGGTTGCGTAGCGCTCGATCAACTCGCCCGGCGCCAGCTCCTCGCCGGCGGAAGCCAGCGGTACGAACTCCGCGCGGTAGCGGCCGCGCGCTTCGCGCCGCATCGCCAGATACCAGACCGGAAGGCGGGCTCCGCGCGCAATGACCTCCGGCCCGATGAAGAACGCCGTGTCGAGGCCCATGAATCGCGTGAAGTAACGGACCGCCGCGGAGGTCGGGGCCTGGTCGGCGACCATCGCGACGATGCGCGCCGGGCCTTTGTAGCGCAGCACGCGCATCAGCAGCTTGCGCGCCGGGATCATCTCGGCACCGAAGCGCGAGCGGATGGTCAGCATCAGGCGATCACCGAAGCGCCCTTTCAGCGGTTTGTAAGCCGCGTGGACCGGGTGGCGCATGCTGATCGACAGCTTGAGCAGGGCCCATTCCCAGTTGCAGTTGTGCGACGTGACGACAATGATCGACTGGCCGGCATCCAGCGCTGCCTGGACCTGTTCCGATTTGGCGAACGTCACTCGCCTGTCGATCTCATCGGGCGCAATGGTCGCGGCCTTGACGATCTCGGCCGCCACGTTGCCGAAGCTTCGGTAGAAGGCGTGCCGCGTGGCCCGGACCCAGCTGGCATCACGGTCCGGAAAGCAGGCAGCGAGCTGCATGTCGATGGTCTCAAGCCGGTTCCGCGCCACGTATTCGGCGAGCCAGGCAAAGAATGCCGCGATCGCGTACCAGACCGGCAGTGGCAGCGATGACAGCGCCCTGAGCCATGCCGGTACGCGCTTGAAAGGCTTGCGATACTCAGTGTCGACCGAGCGGCGCCGGGCACGCGGGCCGCGCGCCTTGTGGATTTGCGATGGAAGCGGCATTCCGCGGCGCAGCTTACCGGAACCACCGCGCAGGCGGCACTACCAGTGACTATCACCTCCGATAGCGCGACAATCCATCGGGATCAACGCCGGGTGGCGATAACGGACAGTGCACATGACCGGTGAACTGGAACATCTGGGACACTACATCGGCGGCCGGCGCATCGCGGGTGAATCCGGGCGCTCCGGGCCGGTCTTCAACCCGGCGCTCGGCGTCGCGACGACGCAGGTGGCGTTTGCTTCGGCCGGCGAGACCCGCGCGGCGATTGCGGCGGCACGGGCGGCTCTGCCGGAATGGTCCGATACGCCGGCACTGCGCCGCGCGCGCGTGCTGTTCCGTTTCCGGGATTTGATCGAGCAGCACGCCGAGGAAATCGCCGGAATACTGACGCGCGAGCATGGCAAGGTGCTCGATGATGCGCGTGGCGAGGTCACGCGCGGCCTGGAGATCGTCGAATTCGCCTGCGGCATCCCGCATCTGCTGAAGGGCGAATACAGCGACGCGGTCGGGCGCGGCATCGACAGCTGGTCGCTGCGCCAGCCGGTCGGTGTCTGCGTCGGCATCACGCCCTTCAATTTCCCCGCAATGGTGCCGATGTGGATGTTTCCGATCGCCATTGCCTGCGGAAATACATTCGTACTGAAGCCCTCCGAAAAGGATCCCGGCTGCCCGTTGCGCCTGGCGGAATTGCTGACCGAAGCCGGCGCGCCACCGGGCGTCCTGAATGTCCTCAATGGCGATCGCGAGGCCGTCGACACGCTGCTGACCGATCCAGGCGTGGATGCAATCAGCTTCGTCGGCTCAACGCCGGTCGCCGAGCATGTTTTCCGGACCGGCTCCAACCACGGTAAGCGCGTGCAGGCGCTGGGCGGCGCCAAGAATCACATGGTGGTGATGCCGGACGCGGACCCTGCGGGGGCTGCCCATGCGCTGGCCGGCGCCGCTTACGGTTCCGCCGGCGAGCGCTGCATGGCGATATCGGTCGCAGTGGCCGTTGGCGACGCCGGTGACCCGCTCGTGGAAGCTCTCAAGGCCGAACTTGCGGCTATCCGCGTGCTGCCGGGCACGGCCGAAGGCGCCGACATGGGCCCGCTGGTGACGCGTGAGCACCTGCAGCGCGTGCTGGGCTATGTGACGACCGGCGTGGAGGAAGGCGCGAAACTCGTCGTGGATGGGCGCAAACACACCGTTGCCGGCCATGAGCGCGGCTTCTTCATGGGCCCCGTCCTGTTTGACGCGGTGACGCCCGGGATGCGCATCTATCGCGAGGAGATCTTCGGCCCGGTGCTCGTGGTCGTGCGTGTTCCAGATCTCGATGCGGCGCTCGAACTGGTGGACGGCCACGAATATGGCAATGGCACGGCGATCTTCACACGAGACGGCGGCGCCGCGCGCGAATTCTGTCGCCGCGTCCATGCCGGCATGGTGGGCGTGAATGTGCCGATCCCGGTGCCGATGGCTTTCCACAGTTTCGGCGGCTGGAAGCGCTCGCTGTTCGGTCCGTTGCACATGCACGGACCCGATGGCGTGCGTTTCTACACGCGGCTCAAGACCGTAACGGCACGCTGGCCCACGGGCTCGAAGGGCGCCGAGTTCATCATGCCGACGATGAAGTGATGTTCGGCCTGATGATGCAGACGCCGCTCCTGATCACCGGGATCATGCGGCACGCGGAACGGCTGAATGCGAAGACCGAAGTGGTTTCGGTCACGGCCGAGAATCCGCGCCATCGCTGCACGCTCGGTGACGTGTTCCGCCGAGCCCGCAAGCTCGCGAATGCCCTGATCCGCGCCGGCGTCCGGCCGGGGGATCGCATTGCGACACTCGCCTGGAACGACCACCGCCATCTCGAGCTCTATTACGCGGTTTCGTGCATGGGGGCGATCCTGCACACCGTCAATCCGCGTCTCTATCCGGAACAGCTCGTCTACATCATCAATCACGCCGGCGACCGCCTGCTGTTTGCCGACCTGACCTTGATTCCGCTGGTCGAGAAGTTGAAGCCATCGCTTACGACCGTCGAGCGGGTCATCGTACTCGGCAACGATTCCTACGAACCATTCATCGCGAATGAACCCGATACTTTCAGCTGGCCCGATCTCGACGAGCGCACGGCCAGTTCGCTGTGCTACACCTCGGGCACGACCGGCAATCCGAAGGGCGTGTTGTTCGATCACCGCTCCACGGTGCTGCACAGCTATGGCTCGGCGCTCGTGGACACGATGGGCTTCGGCCGCGCCGACACGGTGCTCGCGGTCGTGCCGATGTTCCACGCCAATGCCTGGGGCCTGCCCTACAGCGCCCCGATGGTCGGCGCGAAGCTCGTGTTCCCGGGCCCGAAGATGGGCGACGGCGCGACGCTTTCCGCACTGATCAATGAAGAGAAGGTGACGCTTGCGGCCGGTGTGCCGACCGTCTGGCAGCAATTGCTCGCCTACACCCGCGAACACGACATCGTGCTCGATTCCCTGGAGAAAGTGCTGGTCGGCGGTTCGGCCTGTCCGCTCTCGATCATGAACGAATTTCGCGACCGCCACGGCGTCTGGACCATCCATGCCTGGGGCATGACCGAGATGAGCCCTCTCGGCTCGACCAACTCGAAACCATTGGACTACGAGCGCATGAGCGCGGCCGAGAAGGATGAATTCCGTTCGCGGCCGGGCCGTGCTCCATTTGGCGTCGAGATGAAGATCGTTGACGATGCGGGCCGTGAGCTGCCCTGGGATGGCAAGAGCTCCGGCATGCTGAAGGTCCGCGGTCCCTGGGTCTGCAGCGACTATTTCAAACTCGGAGAGAAGAGCGCGGCGCATGACGAGGACGGCTGGTTCGCGACCGGCGATATCGCCAATTTGACGGAAGACGGCTCACTGCAGATCACCGATCGCGCCAAGGACGTCATCAAGTCCGGCGGCGAATGGATCAGTTCGATCGACCTCGAGTGTGTCGCGGCGGGCCATCCGAAATTGCTGCAGGCCGCTGTGATCGGCGTGCCGCACCCGAAATGGGACGAACGGCCGTTATTGATCGCTGTGCCCCGCCCGGGCGAGACGCCCACACGCGAAGAATTGCTGGCCTGGATTGGCGGCCGCGTCGCGAAATGGTGGATTCCGGACGACGTCGTGTTCGTCGAGAAGATCCCGCTGACCGCAACCGGCAAGATCTCGAAGATCGAACTGCGCCAGCAGTTCAAGGATTACCGGCTGCCCGGTTGACGCCGGCCTGCCGTTCGGGAGGTGCGAGATGAAACGCTGGATCTGGATCGCCTGTTTCCTGCCTGTATTCAGCGCGGGAGCGCAAGCGCCGGCGCAACCGGCATCGTCGACGAGCGCTGATCCGATCGATCTCTTCAAGGAGTTGTATCCGGTGTTCTCGCACCCGCGCTGTGTCAATTGCCACGGTGTCGTCGAGACGGTTCCGGGAAGCATCAGGGAACTGACCGGGCGGAATCATGGAGGCGGCGCCGTACGGCTTCCCGCGGATGAGTGCTCCGACTGCCACAATGAGCCGGAGGTGCTCGAGCAGGCATGGCAGTTCACAGCGCCACCCCATATGTCATTTGTCGGCAAAGACCTGGAACAGATGTGCGCGCTCCAATCCGACGAAGTCAGGAGTTTTGATAGCGCTGCTGGCAGTCATGCCGCAACGTCGAGCGGTAGCTACATGCACCACCTCACGACCGACCCGCTGATCGAGGCCGGATTTGCCGGCAGGGCCGGTGGCAGGATCGACCCACCGCAACCCCCGCCGATGAGCAAGGCGGACTTTCTCGTCGCCGCCCAGAAATGGATCGACGCCGGGGCGGGCTGCGGCCGTCTGACCGGGACCATCAAGCAGGTGGAGACATTCGGTACCAATTATGTCTACCCATATCCAGTGAACGACGGGACGACGACGGTCGCAGAATCTGCCAAACGGGAAGTGACCATCAATCGCTATTCGGATGGCACGGCGGTCGCCACCGTCAGCATGAGCGGCCACGGATTAATTAAGATCGTCTACACGGCGGACGGTTGCACGACGACCATCACGAGCCTGAACGACTGGCGAGGAACCAGCTCCAACCCGATGGACCTCAGGCGCCTGGAGATCACGCGGGACGGCGGAAGCTACGAAATTCTCTTTACGTTGCCCGATGAAAAGACACAGCAGACCAGTTCAGGCACTGGCGTCAGTACTTGCGGAGGGCCCAACATGTCTTCCGGCCCCGATACCGACGAGGAATTGGTCTGGAATCCCTGGTCATTCACAATCCGTTGCCCGCCGAACTTCACGCCGGACGCGGACAACACGATTGACTGCGACGTGGACACGTCGCAAAAGCCACCGGTGCTCTCAGGCACGATGGTGAGGACAGTTCTGGGCGCCAGCGACGCCGCCGAACGGCAATCCTGGCTCAATGTCTCACCGGTCGGTACGTCGCGGTCTGACGACGGGACTCCCATCAAGGTGAAAGTCGAGACCACCTGGGAGCTGGCCGCCGACAGGTAGATTCAGTTCGATTTTGGTGCCGGTGGAGGGACTTGAACCCCCGACCTCTCGCTTACGAAGCGACTGCTCTACCAACTGAGCTACACCGGCGTTGGGGGCGCGAAGTATAGGCAAGGCGCAGGCTGCGGGCAACGCTTCGGGTCAGCTCCGGCGGCGAACCCGGATCACGACCTCCACCCCGACCGATTCCGTGCCGGGCGGCAGGGCCGGAAGCCGCGAGAATTCGATGGCATCCGGTGGAACGTCGATCAGCTCGCCCGTGCCCTCGACGTGGAAATGGTGGTGCGGCTGCGTATTGGAATCGAAGAGCCCGCGCTCCCGGTCGATGGAGAGCGCCTTCAGCAGGCCTTTCTGCGCGAAGAGATTCAGGGTGTTGTAGACGGTCGCCTTCGATACGCGCGTGCCGGCATTGCCAAGCAGCCGGATCACCTGCTCGGCGGTCAGGTGCTGCTCACGGGCGAGCAGCAATTCCGCAATGCGGACACGCTGGCCCGTGGGATGAATGCCATGGGATTCGAGCAGCGCCGCGAGGCGCTTGCGGTCGGCTGCCGATTTCTGGATTGAATTGTCCACTGGCACAAATATACGCCCCCGCGGATTTCCGCTCAAACGCGGCGGAATTGCAGCAGGGAGCATGCGCGTATCCGGGCTAGCCTCATTGCATGCCACGTGGTTACACCCTGCTCGAACTGCTGGTCGCGCTAGCGCTAACGGCGATCCTTGCCACCATCGCCTATCCGGGCTTCATCGCGTTGTTACTCGACAGCCGGCGCGACGCGATCATTACGACCGCGGTGCACGCAGTGCATGCTGCGCGCCAGTTCGCCGCCACGCGCGATGAACCGGTCGAGCTCTGCGGCAGCCTCGATGCCATGCATTGCTCGGGCCGGGCCGACTGGTCCACAGGCTTGCTGGTCGTCGGTGCCGACGGCACGGTCCACCGAAGCCTTCCAACTCTGCAACCAGTGCATGCACCGACACTGAAATCGAACCGCGCAGTCGTCCACTTCGAGCCAGGCACGAGTTTCGCCAGTCCGGCGACCATGACGATCTGCGACCGGCGCGGCAGCCGCGCCGCGCGTGCGGTCATCGTGAGCCGCAGCGGTCGCCCGCGTGTCAGCCAACGCGACGCTGCGAATCGGGAGCTCCGGTGCTGAATGTCACTCCCGCACGTGGCTTCACCCTGATCGAGGCCCTCGTTGCAATCGCCATCCTGGTGGCGGGTCTCGCCGGATCGGCCGCACTGTTGCTCAGAACGATCCAGCAGGAACGTGAGTCCGGCAGCCGCCGTGCGGCGCTGCGGATTGCGACTTCGATGGCAGATCAACTGCGCGCCATCCGCAGGCCGGACGGGCACGCGCTTCTGGCGATCACCGGAATCGAGGCAGCCACAGCCTGCGCTGACCAGCCTGCCAGCTGCGCCCCCGAGCAAGCCGCGGAACGACTGCGCGCCGCCTGGGTGACCGAGGCAGCACGCTCATTGGCGCAGGGAGCCGCGGTCAGCGTCGCCGTTCCGGATCCGCTCGTTCCCGAATACCTGATCTCGATCGACTGGCCGGCGACCGGCGGCGACAAGGAACGGCTCCGGTTCCCGGTGACGACATGACGCGCTGCCAGGGCCTGACGCTCGTCGAAGTGATGATCGCGATGCTGCTCGCGCTGATCGCAAGCGCCGGAGCACTCGCGCTTGTAGCACATGGTCGCGCGGCGCAGCGCACCAGCGAGGCAGTGTCAAAACTCGAAGAGACGACCGATGCCGCGTTCGCAATCCTGGTCGAAGAGCTGCACATGGCCGGATACCTCGGCCTCGCCGCCCCGGGCAGCCCAGTCATTGGTTCAAGCGCGCTCGGTACTGCGGAAGCGTCCGGCCTGACTGTGTACGGCGGTTGCGGTCCCTCTCTGGCTCACGATCTCGATGCAGTCGTTGCAGCGGCCGACGGTGCCTATCGGGTCAATTCAGCGACACCGCTGCGCTGCGCGGCCGGGCCGAATGGCCGGGTTGTTGCCGGCGCCGATACGCTGACGATACGTCGTGCCTCTGCGACCAGCGCAGCTTCTGACGCGGGCCGCCTGCAGCTCGAATCCAGTCTTCGCGCTGCCCGCCTCATGAGCGACGGAAACGCGCGCCTTGGCACCGCTGCGCGTGTGCACGACCTCGAGGTCAGCGTGTTCTACATCAGCGCGGACTCAACCGGCCAGCGCGGCTGGCCATCACTGCGCCGCAAGCGCCTGATTGGCGGCACCCGTCCCGCATTCCAGGACGAAGAACTGGTCACGGGTGTCGAGGACTTGCAGGTGGAGTTCGGGCTGGACGATCAGGACGATTCAGACGACTCAGTTGATCGCTGGGTCACGCCGGCAGCATTTGCGCCACACAACACGGTGCGCGCGATCCGTTTATGGATCCGGGCACGAAGCGACACGCCGGAAAATCCGGCGATCATTCTGCCGGCACTCGCCTACTCGAATCGCCTCGAATCGCCGCTGCCGAGCCGCTACAGGCGCAAGCTCTCGAGTCTGGTCGTCGAACTTCGCAACCAGCAGGGCCGGCCGTGAAGCACACTTCCAAAGGCGCTGCGCTTGCCGTCGCACTTGTGCTGCTGGCCGGCCTCTCCGCGCTCGCGCTCGCCGCCGCTGCCGCAGCGGTCACGGCACTTGCATTGACAGGGCACCAGCAGGCGGCAGCCATTGCTCTCGAAGCCGCGGAAGCCGGAATCGCGCGCGCATTGCTGGCGGCAACAGCTCATCCAGGTCCAGGCATCGTCGGGCCGTCGCCATATGGCGTTGGCGGTGCGACTGAAGCGCGCTTCGAGGCCCGAACGACGGAGGTGGCCGGCGCTGGTGCACTGCCGCCGGGATTCAGCATCGGCGCCACCGACACGGCATTTCAGTCGCAGCACTACCTCGTCGTCTCCGACGGCCAGGCGACGCGGAATGCGCACCTGCAGCTCGAGCAAGGTTTCTATGTCGTGGTACCCAATCAATGACGCGCCATAAGCTGCTCCATTCCTTGAAGATGGCGGCGAGCCTGGCGCTCGGATTCGCCGGCCTCGCCCTGGCTGACCCGGACGAAGCATGGCTCGTGCGCGCTGCTTTGCCAGCCGGTACCAGGCCACTGCTGGTCATCGTGCTCGATACGTCCACCGCGATGGGCGCGCGGGTCATGATCACGGAGCCATACGATCCCTTGAAGGACTACGCAGCTTCAGCCGTCGCAACACCGGGCTGCGACCCACGGCGTGTGTATTGGCGGCGTGGCCCGGGGCCAGCGCCAGATTGCGCAACGATGACCGGCCTGCCCATCGAGGGCACGACAGCCCTGGGCGGGATGCAATGCCATTCCGCGCGCGAGGCGCTCGCGCGCCACGGCTATTTCGTTTCGGCACGCGCAGCGCAATGGAACCCGGTGGCAAGGCGCTGGGGTGCGCTGCGCAGGGACAGCGCGGATACGGTCGAGTGCCGGAATGACCGCGGGCAGCACGGTCGCGTGTCTGGCCCATGGTTCGCTGCTGACGGTCCATCGGGCCCCTGGAGTGAAATACCGGCCAGGGAAATCGATTGGGAGCGGGCGCCACACGGCGATCCATACATTCTTTATACGGGCAACTTCCTGAACTACCTGGCCGCGACTGGCAGGACAAGGGAATCGACCGTTGCACAGGCTGCAAGCGAAATGATCTCGACTGCGAGCGACGCGACCGACGAACTGGACTTCGCATTGATGCGTACCTCCGATCGCGAGCCAGACCCCGATGGCGGATTCGTCGCACTTGCTCCGGTGCCGGCAGCGCAAGCCGCTGCACAACTGCCGGCGATGTTGGCTGGTTTTTCCCAGAGCGGCTCCGCAGCCCTCGCCGAGACCATGACCGAAGTCGCGGCATGGCTGTCGGGCGGAGCCGTGCGCTTTGGCGAGGATCCGCGTGCCGATGCCGCGGCCCTTGATCCAGAGAACCTGACGCGCTACCAGTCTCTCTTCACTTGTCCGTGCCGGCCAATCACTGTTGCGCTGGTGACGGCCGGCACGACTTCCCGGGACGATGGAGCCGCGGCTGTGGCAGGGAACTGGCCCGGATTCGCAGAACTGACCGGCGGCTGCAACACGAACTGCCTCCCCGCCATCGCGCGGTGGCTGGCGCAATCCGACTTGAGCCCCGTTCTGCCGGGACGGCAATTCGCATCGCTTGCCTGGCTCACGACCTCACCCGCGCCATCCGTCATCGCGGAGTCGCTGAACCACGCGGGAGGGAATACAGAGCCTGTCGGGGACCCGCTGGCATTCGCGAATATCGTTGCACGCACCTTGCAGCACGATTCGGCAGTGGCGGCGAACGCGCAGGTATCGGCGGCCGGTCTCCTGGCTGCGCGCGATTCCACGCATGAGCCGGCCGTACTTTATGGCTTGTCGGCACCCCAGCCGCGGCAGCGCTGGCTGGGAAACCTGCTGCGATACGGGCTGCAGGCCCCCGCGAGCCCACTCGTTGCACCCATCGTGATCGGACGCGACGGCGAACCGGTTTTCGATCCGGAAACTGATTTGCCCAGACCGGAGAGCCAAAGCGCCTGGAGCGATCGCCCGGATGGCGCCGCGTTGTTGTCGGGTGGCGCCGCAGGCCAACTGCCCGTCGCCGGATCGCGGCGCCTGTTCAGCGACATCTCGAGTGAAGCGCTGACATCCGCAAACAATCGCCTGACGCCGGGTAACCGGTCATTGAGCAGGGGGCTTCTTGGCCTGGGACCGCACGATCAGGAAACGCCGGATATCGTCATTTCCTGGCTGCTGGACCAGCGCCAGCTCGGCGACCCCGGCCTGAGGGCACCCGCCAGCGTGGGCGATGCGAGTACCGGCAACCGAACCACGTTTCTCGCGACCCATGACGGGTTGCTGCATGCATTCGATACGGAAACAGGCGTCGAGCGCTGGGCATTCATTCCCAGACAATTGCTGCCGCGCCTTCGGGAGCTGATGCGAAACGAAGCAACCGTCGTTCGAAGCCACGGCATCGATGGCGCACTGGTTCTGCATCGTCACGATGCCAACGGCGATGGCCGCATCGACCCGTCGGCCGGCGAACACCTCTGGCTGATATTTGGGCTGGGCCGCGGCGGCAGCGGCTACTACGCACTGGACATCGCGGCACCCGACGAGCCGCGATTGATGTGGTCGCTCGGATCAGCCGCACTTGGCGGCGCTGCCGAGAGCTGGGCGGAGCCCGTCATTTCCCGGCTGACGATCGACGGAGTTCGTCAGGCTGCCGGCTCCTGGGTCGTGCTGCTGGCCGGCGGATATGACCGCGCCTACGATTCTGCGGGTCCAGTTGCTGGCTCGACCGGCGCCTCGCTGTCGGTTCTCGATGCCGAAACAGGCGGCCTGCTCTGGCGTGCCGCGGGCAGCGCATCGCTGCTCCCCAACCTCCTCGCCACCGGAATGGCCGCAAGCCTGGCATCAGCGCCGCGCGTGCTTGATCTCGACGGCGACGGCTTTGTTGATCGCGTTTACGCCATCGACGTCGAGGGCGGCTTGTGGCGCATGGATCTGCAGAATGGGGCTGCCGCTGCGGGACTCGCTCGCGCTCGAATGGTTGCGCGGCTCGGCGGCGACGGTCAGCGTTTCTACTCGTCTCCGGACGTCTCGATGATTCGGGAATCCGCTGGGCTGCAGGCCGTGATCTCGGTTGGTTCGGGCTGGCTCGCCAGACCTCGCGACAAAAGCATTATCGACAGGGTTTACTCGATTCGCGACCAGGGGCCTGCCGGCTCCACCCTGCGCGAAAGTGCCCTGCATGATGCGACGGCTGGCCTGGCGATGCCCGCCGGTGCCCCAGGCTGGTTCGTTAGATTGGATTCGCACGCCGGCGAGAAGGTCATTGGTTCAGCGCTGACATTCGATCACCGTCTGCACTTCCTGACCTACCAGCCGGATACCGCGCCGCCGTCGGCCGTTTGCGGACCACCGCAGGCAGTGCGGCGCCTCAGGATCTTCGATGTGCGAACCGGTCTGCCATCAACTCGCGTGAAATTTTCGGGAGATCCGGACGAACTGGAACTGCCCGGTTCGGGTTTGCCTTCCGCGCTTCGATTCGCATTTCCGGGGCCCTGGGAAGGCGCCTGCCCGGACTGCCGCCCAAGGTCATTCGGCCTGGCCGGCCCTGAGACATTCGATGCCGGCTTTTCAAACGACCCCGTCAAGACGTCATGGCGCAAACTCGCAATCGAACCGGATTCACGCTGATCGAGGTCACGATCGCGCTGCTCATCGTGGCGGTTACCGCGTCCTATGCCCTTGCCTCCTACCGACGCTACCTGTTGCGCAGCCACCGTCTCGAAGCTGTCCAGGGCCTGCTGGTCGCTGCGGCAGAGCAGGAGAAGTTCCACCTGGCGCATGGGCGATACAGCGACAGGCTGGATTCCTCAGCCACGGACAGTCCGCCGGGCCTGACCGTGGCTTCGATCACGCCTCTCCGCAAGTACGGAATCAGCATCGAGCTTGCCGACGCGGGGGCTTTCAGGCTGGTTGCCGTGCCGTTGGCGGTTGGCGGGCAGCACGACGACACGGACTGCAGACAATTTTCGATCGACGAAAGCGGGCGCCGCCAATCACGCGATTCGACCGGGGACGATTCGACGAATCTTTGCTGGTGATTGTGCTACAGCGGCTGCGTCCTCGTGACTGCGCGCAGCGCCTGCGGCAAGCCGAACACGACCTTTTCCTCGCGCCCGACGATTTCCACGCCTTCCAGCCCGCCCCATTCGCGCAGGCGAGCCACCACCTGCTGCACGAGGGTCTCGGGCGCCGAGGCGCCGGCCGTGACGCCAACTGCTTTCTTGCCTTCGAACCACTCGCGCCTGAGGTCGTCTGCGCCGTCCACGAGAAAGCCCGGGAGGCCGCGCGTGGTCGCGATTTCGCGCAGGCGGTTGGAGTTGGAACTCGACTGCGAGCCGACCACGACCAGCACATCGCATTGAGCAACCAGTTGCTTGACCGCATCCTGGCGATTCTGCGTCGCGTAGCAGATGTCTTCCTTGCGCGGGCTGGCGAGCGTCGGAAAGCGTGCGCGAAGCGCCGCGACGATCTTCGCCGTGTCGTCCACCGAGAGCGTCGTCTGCGTGACCAACGCAAGTTTCGCCGGATCCCGCACTGCGAGCCGTTCGGCGTCAGCGACGGTTTCAACCAGATGGATGCGCCCGCCGAAGGAAGCATCGAAGCGCCCCATCGTGCCTTCCACCTCCGGGTGTCCGGCGTGGCCGATCAGGATCACGTCGCGGCCGTCCTGGGCATAGCGGCCGACTTCCATGTGGACCTTCGTGACCAGCGGGCAGGTCGCATCGAACACCGAGAGTCTGCGGCGCGCGGCTTCGATCTCGACCGAGTTCGGGACGCCATGCGCGCTGAAGATCACCGTGGCGCCGTCGGGCACCTTATCCAGTTCGTCCACGAACACCGCGCCCAGGCCCCGCAGGCGGTCGACCACAAAGCGGTTGTGCACGACTTCGTGCCGGACATAGATGGGCGCGCCAAACAGCGAAATGGCGCGCTCCACGATGTCGATGGCGCGATCGACACCCGCGCAGAAGCCGCGCGGATTGGCGAGCAGCACTTTCATGCGGGGGGCGTCTTGGTGCGGCGCGTGTGCATGAGCGCGTCGATGACCAGCATGATCGCGCCGGTCGTGATGCCGATGTCGGCGACATTGAATGCCGGGAAGTAGGCATCCTGCCAGTGAAAATGCAGGAAATCGACGACGTGCCCTTCGGAAAAGCGGTCGATCGCGTTGCCGATGGCCCCGCCGAGAATCATCGCAAGCCCGATGGAGAGCCACGGATAACCGCGCGCCGGCAGCCGGTACAGCCACAGCACGATGGCCACGCCGATCGCGCCGGCAAGACCTATGAAGAACCAGCGTTGCCAGCCACCGGCCTGCGCCAGCAGGCTGAACGCCGCGCCGGTGTTATGCAGCCGCGTCAGCTCAAGGAATGGCCCGAGCGGCATCACTTCGTAAAGCTCGAACCGGCTGATGACGAACCACTTGGTCAGCTGGTCTGCTGCGACGATCAGCATCGAGAGCCACAGCCAGACGAGTGCGGTCGCCTTGGGGAAAATATCGTCCTTCACGCGTAACGCCTCGATTCGCCGGGGCCTTCCAGATTGCTGACGCAGCGCCCGCAGATATCCGGGTGCCGCGGCTCCACGCCAACATCAGGTCGCCGGTGCCAGCAGCGGGCGCACTTGGGCGCATCCTGCACATGGACCGTAATCCAGGCGCCGGTCTTCGCGACCGATGTCGCGGGCACCGCATCGGCCGGCCGTTCACTGGCCGGAAGCATCCGCGCCGACGACGTGATCAGCACGAATCGCAGCTCATCGCCGATCGCCGCCATGCGCCGATGCTGCACCTCGTCGAGATAGACGTCCACCCCGGCCTCCAGCGGCGCACCGAGTTTGCCCGCCGCGCGCAGTCCTTCGAGCTCGCGCGAAACGTCGGTCTTGAGCGCGATCACCGCATCCCAGTCAATCGCTTTCGATGCCTGGACGTCCGGAAGCGGCCACCAGCTCGCGAGCAGGACCGATTCGTCGCGCACGCCGGGCAGGTATTTCCAGATTTCTTCCGCCGTGAATGACAGGATCGGTGCGAGCCAGCGCACCATGGCCTCGGCGACCTGGTACATCACAGTCTGCGCGGAACGGCGTGCAGGGCTCGCAGCCGGCATCGTGTAGAGGCGGTCCTTCAGGATGTCCAGCCAGAAAGCGCCCAGCTCGATGACACAGAAGCCGTGCACTTTCTGGTAGACCAGATGGAAGTCGTAGTCGCGGTAGGCCTTGATGACTTCCTGCTGAAGCGCCCTTGCGCGCGCAAGCGTCCAGCGATCGATCTCCAGCGTGCGTTCCACCGGCAGCGCATCGCGCGCCGGGTCAAAACCCGCCAGGTTGCCGAGCAGGAAGCGCAGCGTGTTGCGCATTCGGCGGTAACTGTCCGACATGCGCTTCAGGATTTCGTCAGAGACACTCATCTCGGAGCTGTAATCGGTCGCTGCGACCCATAGTCGCAGCACGTCGGCGCCCAGCGTGTGCATGACCTTCTGTGGCGCGACCACATTGCCGAGCGACTTGGACATCTTGCGGCCCTTGTCGTCCACGGCGAAGCCATGCGTGATGACCTGCCGGTAGGGCGGGACGCCGCGGCCTGCAACGGAGGCGAGCAGCGAGCTGTGGAACCAGCCGCGGTGCTGATCCGAGCCTTCGAGATAGACATCGACCGGAAATGGAATGACATCCGGCCGCAGGGCGGGCAGGCAATGATGCACCACGCCGGAGTCGAGCCACACGTCCATGACGTCCTCGCATTTCTCGTAGATGAGTGACTCGTCGCCGATGAGCTGGCGCGGATTCAGCGCGAACCAGGCCTCGATGCCGCCCTCCTCGACCAGTTTTGCAACCCGCTCCAGCAATTCCGGCGTCTGTGGATGCGGCTCGCCCGTTTCCTTGTGCACGAACATCGCAAGCGGCACGCCCCAGGCGCGCTGGCGCGAGATACACCAGTCGGGGCGCGTCTCGATCATGCTGGTGATGCGCTGCTCGCCCCAGTCCGGTATCCAGCGCACCTTGCGGATGCCCGCGAGCGCATCGCGCCGCAGCCCCTCCTTCTCCATGCTCAGGAACCATTGCGGCGTCGCGCGGAAGATCACCGGCGTCTTGTGGCGCCAGCAATGCGGATAGCTGTGCTGGTAGGGCTCGTGATGGATCAGGCGGCCGGCGGCCTGCAGCGTGTCGATGATCGCGGCATTGGCGTCGAACACCGACTGCCCTTCGAACAATGGTGTGCCGGCGACAAATCGTCCGTCGGGCCCGACCGGATTGTCGATCGGCAGGCCGTATTTGCGGCCCATTTCATAGTCGTCGGCGCCGTGGCCCGGCGCCGTGTGCACGGCCCCGGTGCCGCTTTCGAGGTTCACATGCCCGCCCAGGATCACGGGCACCTCGCGCTCATAGAACGGATGCTCCAGCCGCATGCCCTCGAGTGCTGCGCCATTCGTGATGGCGATTACCCTGCTGGCGGTTGCTCCGATGCGCGCGGCAACGGCGCCGGCAAGGCCTTCGGCGATGACCATCCGCTCCGTGCCCGCCGGTCTGTCGAATTCGACCAGCACATAGTCCAGCTTCGGATGCAGGCACACAGCCTGGTTCGCCGGCAAGGTCCAGGGCGTGGTGGTCCAGATGGCAACCGTTGCGTCCGCGAGATCCTTGCTCGTCAGCTTGAAGCGCCGCGCGGCATCGAGCGAATCCACGATCCGGAATCGCACGTCCACCGATGGTGACGTGTGCTCCTCGTACTCAACCTCTGCCTCCGCGAGTGACGAACGGCAGTCGAGGCACCAGTGCACCGGCTTGAATCCGCGCACCAGATGACCGCGGCGGATGATTGCGGCAAAGGCGCGCAGTTGCTCCGCCTCGTAGCGCGCCGCCATCGTGAGATAGGGATTGTTCCAGTCGCCGATGACGCCGAGGCGCTGGAAGTCCGTGCGCTGGACTTCGACCTGGCTCGCTGCGTATTCGCGACAGGCCTTGCGGAAGGCATCCGCGTCCAGCTTCTGACCCACGCGACCGAATTTCTTCTCGACCTGCTGCTCGATCGGCAGGCCGTGGCAATCCCATCCCGGCACGTAGGGCGAATCGTAACCGTCGAGCGAACGCGACTTGACGATGATGTCCTTGAGGATCTTGTTGACTGCGTGACCGATGTGGATCACGCCGTTGGCGTAGGGAGGCCCGTCAAGAAGCACGAATTTCGGGCGCGCCGCGGCCCGCTGGCGCAGCTTTCCGTAGATGTCGTTGCGCAGCCACGACGCAACGAATTCCGGTTCGCGACGCGCGAGATCCGCCTTCATCGGGAAGTCGGTGTTCGGCAGGTTGATCGTCGACTTGTAGTCCACTTCTATCCTCTGGCGCCGAGCAGTTCGCGTGCCTGGCTCGCGTCCCGGCGAATCTGCGCAACCATTGTCTCAAGGTCCGGATAATGCTCTTCATCCCGCAGTTTCGCGATGAAATCGACCATGAGCCGCTGTCCGTAGAGATCGCCGTCGAAATCAAAAAGATGAGCCTCGAGAAGCATTTCAACACCGCCGACCGTGGGCCGGGTGCCCACGGCGGCCACGCCCGGATGGCGGTTGAGACCCGCTCCGGATACGCGTGCGGCGAAAACGCCCGCCACCGGCGAGACACGGCGGTACAGCCGGATATTCGCGGTCGGAAAACCGATCTTCCTGCCCAGATGCATTCCTTCAATCACAAGACCGGGAATGCCGTAATCGCGGCCGAGAAGCAACTTTGCTTCGTCCAGGCGGCCCGCCGCAAGCGCAGCGCGGACGCGTGTCGAACTCACATACCCGCCACCGACGTCAAGGAGTAATGGCACGTCGTGCACGTCGAAGCCACGCTTTGCGCCTTCGGAACGCAGCAGCGCCACATCGCCCGACCGATTGCGCCCAAAACGGAATCCCGCGCCAGTCACGATCTGCTTCGCACTCATCCCGCGGTCCAGGATCCGGTCGATGAATGTCACCCCATCCCATGCGCTCAGGGCCGCGCTAAAGCGCAGAACACGCAGTTCGGATACGCCCATGGCATCCAGCATCTCTGCCTTGTCCCGCAGGCGCATCAGGCGCGCTGGCGCCGACTGGGGAGCGAAGAACTCGCGCGGATGCGGCTCGAATGTCAGCACCGCGGCGGGCAACCCGCTCTCATGGCTGCATGATTTGAGCTTTTCGAGAATGGCCTGGTGACCCAGGTGTAGCCCGTCAAAGCTGCCAATCGCGACCACACAGCCGCGGCTTGCCGCTCGGGCGGATTCGATACCGCGGATGATCAACATCGTGTGGGAACGCCGGTCGGAACCAGCATCAATTATATTGATTTCAGGTCGCGTGGGCGCGCGCCCATGAGCCACAGAGCCAGGGCATAGACGACCAGGCCGCCGCCGACACATAGCGCGAGCTGCAACGCCCTGGCAGCGGGCTTCCACTCAGTCCATGCAGCCCAGTCACCGGACATCCACCACAGGAAACCTGCCATCGCCGCGCACGCGAATCCGACTTGCGGCAACAACCGGCGCCAGTGCGCGGAAGGCGCATAGACTCCCTGGCGGCGCAGCCCGCGATACAGGAGCGATGCATTGATGATCGCCGAGAGCCCAGTGGACAGCGCGAGCAGCGCATGAGGCACGGGAAACCCGATCCGATACGCCGGAACGACGACCGCCAGGTTGAATGTCATGTTGATCGCCAGCGCGATGATGCCGACCTTGACCGGCGTCTTCGTGTCCTGGCGAGCGAAGTATCCTGGCGCCAGCACCTTGACCAGCGAAAAACCCATCAGGCCCAGCGAATATGCCATCAGCGCGTAACTGGACATCAGCACGTCGCGCGTACTGAAAGCGCCGTAACCGAACAGCGTCGCCATCATCGGGCCGGACAGCATCAGCAGTCCCACTGATGCAGGTGTCGCGACGATCATCGTCAGGCGCAATGCCCAGTCGAGCGTGGCCGTGAACTTCTGCGGCGATTCGCCCGCGTGGTGCGACGAAAGCCCGGGCAGGATCACGGTCGCGAGAGCGATCGAGAACACGCCCATCGGAAACTCGACCAGGCGATCCGCGTAATACATCCACGAGATGCTGCCGGCCATCAGGAAGGATGCAATCAGCGTATCCAGCAGGAGCGAGACCTGCGCGACTGAGGAACCGAAGATTCCGGGCAGCATCAGCCGGGCGATGCGGCGCACGCCTTCGTGCGCGCGGTCCCATCTCGGTCGTGGCAGCAGACCGAGCTTGTGCAGCGCCGGAAACTGGGCCAGGAGCTGAATGAAGCCGGCCACGAACACGCCGATGGCGAGCACCAGGCCCGGATTCTGGAAATGCGGCGCAACGGCTCCGGCTGCGATGATCATGATGACATTCAGCAGGATCTGGTTGAAGGCCGGCACCCAGAAGCGGCCGTAGCTGTTCAGTACCCCGCTGCCAAGGGCCACCAGCGAAATGAAGAATAGGTATGGAAAAGTGAAGCGCAGCATTTCGACGGTGGCATCGAACTGGCTGCCGTCATCGTGGAATCCCGGGGCAAAGAGAAAGGCCAGTACCGGCGCAGCGATGACGCCGATCACCGTGATCACGAACAGCAGTACACCGAACACACCGGTGACGCCTGCGACCAGCTGGCGCACCTCGGCGTGTTCCCTGCGCACCTTGTATTCGGTGATGACGGGCACGAAGGCCTGCGAGAAGGCGCCCTCGGCCGTCAGCCGGCGCAGGAAATTCGGGATTTTGAACGCCACCAGGAAGGCGTCCATCATTGTTCCGGCGCCAAAAGCCTGCGAATAGACCATGTCGCGGACGACGCCGGAGATCCTGGACAGCAGGGTCAGGGAACCGACAACACCAGTGCTGCGCAGGAAGCCGCGAGTCATGCGGCCGGCACTATACCGCGTTGACAACCCGTCCCCGCATCCGCAGAATGCGCGCCCTTATGGCCAATACGAAATCAGCGGAAAAGCGGGCCCATCAGGCCGTTGTGCGCCGCGCCCAGAATGTCACGCAGCGCTCGAAGGTCAGGAGCGCGGTGCGCAAGGTCGTCGCAGCGATCCAGTCGGGCAACAAGGCCGAAGCCACCGCGGCGCTCAACAAGGCGACCCCGATCATCGATGCGATGGCGCGCAAGGGCATGATCCACCGCAACAAGGCGGCGCGGCACAAGAGCCGGCTCGCCCGCCAGGCCAAGGCGCTGGCCGGCAAGTAACGGTCCATTGATCTGAATGAAAACGCCGGTCCGGGACCGGCGTTCTTGTTTCCGCGGATAAAAGGGATAAAAGGGGACGCACCCCTTTTCTTCCGAAGAAAAGGAAAAAAAGGGGCGCGTCCCCTTTTATCCCGCAGCAGCAACCGGGTGCTGTTCCAGGTGCGTCATGACCGCCTGGCACAATTGCCGGGTGCCCGCACCGGTGATGCCCGAAATCCGGAACACCGGACCTTTAAATCGCAACCGCCGCACGATTTCCTTGCAGCGTGCTTCGCATTCGGCGGGTGGCAGCAGGTCGATCTTGTTGAGCACCAGCCAGCGGTCTTTCTTTGCGAGATCCTGGCTGAATTTCTTGAGCTCGCCGACGATCGCGCGCGCGCCTTCGACGGGATCAGCATCGGGATCCGGCGGCGCGATGTCGATGAGATGCAGCAGGATCCGCGTGCGCTGCAGGTGTTTCAGGAAGCGGATCCCGAGGCCGGCGCCTTCCGCGGCGCCTTCGATGAGCCCCGGAATGTCTGCCATCACGAAACTCCTGAGTGGCCCGACCGCGACCACGCCGAGCTGGGGGTGCAATGTGGTGAACGGGTAGTCCGCTACCTTGGGCTTCGCAGCCGAGATTGCCCGGATCAGCGTGGACTTGCCGGCATTCGGCAGGCCCAGCAGCCCGACATCGGCCAGCAGGCGCAACTCGACGCGCAGGCTTCGCGCCTCGCCCGGCAGGCCCGGCGTGTTCTGCCGCGGGGTACGGTTGATGGAACTCTTGTAATGCTGGTTGCCCCAGCCACCCTTGCCGCCCCTGGCGACCAGCAGGATCTGGCCGGCCGCCGACAGGTCCCCCATCGTCTCGGAGGTATCATCGTCAAAGACGACCGTGCCGACGGGCATCGGAATATAAAGGTCATCGCCGCCTTTGCCCGAGCAGTCCTGCCCGCCGCCAGGCTCGCCATTCTGCGCGCGGAACGTACGCCGGATCCGGTAATCGACAAGCGTATTGATGCCCTCCTGGGCGCGCAGATAGACGCTGCCGCCCAGGCCACCGTCACCACCATCGGGTCCGCCGAATGGCACGAATTTTTCGCGCCGAAAGCTGACCGCGCCGCGACCCCCGTGGCCGGCCACTACCTTCACGATTGCTTCGTCGACGAACTTCATGTCGGCTGTCGCCCCAATGAAAAACCCCGGCCGGGCCGGGGTCTTTATAAAAGGGGACGCGCCCCTTTTCTTCCGAGGAAAAGGGGTGCGTCCCCTTTTTTGCCCGGCTTACTCCGGCAGTACGCTGACGAAAGTGCGGTTTTCGGCGCCTTTCTTGCTGAACTGGACGCGGCCGGTCTTCTTCGCGAACAGCGTGTGATCCGTACCGACGCCGACGTTATCGCCGGCACGATAGGGCGTGCCACGCTGGCGTACCAGGATATTGCCGGCCAGCACGCGCTCGCCGCCGAATTTCTTGACGCCGAGGCGCTTTGACTGCGACTCGCGGCCGTTCTTGGTACTGCCGCCTGCTTTCTTGTGTGCCATCTCGGTCTCCTGCTGCGCTCAGGCCGCCGTGATGCCGGTCACCTTGATTTCGGTGTACGGCTGGCGGTGGCCCTTCTGGCGCAGGTAATGCTTGCGGCGACGGAATTTCGTGATGCCGACCTTGTCGGCCTTGCCGTGCGCCTGGATGGTCGCCAAGACCCTGGCACCCGTGACATAAGGCGTGCCGACGGCGACGTCCGCGCCCTCGCCTACCAGCAGGACCTGGTTGAATTCGACGGAGGCGCCCGCATCCGCGTCGAGCTTCTCGACGCGCACGATGGTGCCTTCGCTCACCCGGTACTGCTTGCCCCCGGTGGCAATGACGGCGTACATGATTGACTGGACTCCAAAAAGAGCCGGCAATTGTAGTGAGCAAGGGGGGCCCGGTCAAACCGGACCCTGCAATCACGCATTTCCCGCAACTGCATTTGCCGCTAGGATGCGCGAGCCCCCGAAGCCGCCAGGAAGCCATGCAACTCAAGGACATACGAGCGCTGGTCGCAGACGATCTCGCCGCGGTTGACCGCGAGATCCGCCGCCAGCTCGCGAGCGACGTGGCGCTCGTGAGCCAGGTCGGGGACTACATCGTCGGCGGCGGCGGCAAACGCCTTCGGCCGCTCCTCGTCGTGCTCGCCGCACGCGCGGCCGGGGCGACCAATTCCGCGCATATACCGACGGCTGCACTGATCGAATTCATCCACACGGCGACGCTGCTGCATGACGATGTCGTGGACGATTCCGCGAAGCGCCGCGGCCGCGATACGGCGAACGAAATGTTCGGAAACCCCGCCTCGGTGCTGGTCGGCGATTTCCTATACTCGCGCGCCTTCCAGATGATGGCGGCGCTCGACTCGCCCGCGGTGATCCGCGTCATGGCTGATGCGACGAATACCATTGCCGCCGGCGAAGTGCTGCAGCTGATGAATTCAGGCGATCCCGACACGACAGAAGTGCGGTACTTGGAAGTCATTTACCGCAAGACCGCGCGGCTGTTCGAAGCCGGCGCCCAGATCGCGGCGATCATCGCGCAGGCGCCGCCCGAGGTCGAGACGGCCCTCACCCGCTACGGCAAGCATCTGGGCATCGCATTCCAGCTGATTGACGATGCGCTCGATTACCGCGGCGACGAGGCCGAACTCGGCAAGAATGTCGGGGATGATCTCGCCGAGGGCAAGCCGACGCTGCCATTGATCCACGCACTGCGCCAAAGCGACGCGGCAACGACCAAGATGATCCGCGATGCCATCGAACAGGGCGGCACCGAAGACCAGGCGCCGATTGTCGCCGTCATTGAAAGCACGGGGGGCCTTGATTACACTGCCCAACTCGCTGAAAGCGAGGTGGATCTGGCTCTCGAGGCGCTGGCCAAGGTTCCCGCATCGCCTTACCGCGACGCGCTCGCAGCGCTCGCGCGGTTTACGGTGACCCGCAAGGCCTGACCGGTTCGATTTCCCGCCAATTCGGGGTGTAGCTCAGCCTGGTAGAGCACTACGTTCGGGACGTAGGAGTCGCAGGTTCAAATCCTGTCACCCCGACCAGCTCACTCAAGTGCTCCCATCATTCTTGTCGACGGCGATGCTGGTCGGAGTCGCCGCGTGGGAAACTCTCGCCGAGCTGGAACTGCCTGGCCGGCCTGCAGTCCCATTCTTCAAGCTATCTACTGCCCGCTCGCGCGCGTACCGTGGAGCGAGGCCCTCTCGCAAGGCGGTTTTCGCGCAAGTGACAGCAACCATCCGTCGCAATTTACAAGCGAACGTCCTCGCGGCGCTGGGGCTGCTGGGTAATGCAATGCTCCTGCCGGCAATCGGGTGGGCGGACGATGCGACGCTTGCCCGAGTCACGGTTCGCGTACTGCACGAGACCGCTCCGATTCGCGGCGCAATCATTGATGCAGGCACGATGCGCGCGACGACCGACGTGAGAGGCGAAGCCCACCTGACGCTGCAAGCCGGCGGCAATGCGATCCGCGTCGAACGCTTCGGATTTGTAACCGAATCGTTGGCGGTCAACGTTGACCCGGGCGGCAATCCGCCGATTACGGTACGTCTTCGTGAGGAACCGCTGGAGTCCGAGGCCGTCGTGGTCACGGCCACGCGCTCCGGCACCGTGATTGGCGACCAGCCGATCCGCGTGGAAGCGGTGCCTGAAGAGGAGATCGAAGAGAATCTGACGATTCAGCCGGGCAATCTCGGCTCGCTCCTCAATGAGCTGGCCGGCGTTCGCATTCAGTCCACGGCACCAGGCATTGGTGGAGCGACGCTGCAGATCCGCGGGCTGCCCGGACGATTGACGCAAGTGCTGAGCGACGGACTGCCGCTGCTCGGCACGGAGTCCGGCGGCTTTGGCCTGCTGCAGACGCCCCCGCTCGATCTGCGCAGAGTCGAGGTGATCAAGGGTGTCGCTTCGGCACTTTACGGCGGGTCTGCGCTCGGCGGCGTCCTGAATCTGGTCTCACGCAAGCCTGGCGGGGAGCCTGAAGTGCTTCTGAATGCCACTTCACTCGGCGGCACCGATGCCGTCGGCTTCGCCGCCGGATCCCTGGCGCCGAACTGGGGATACACGCTGGTCGGTGGCGCACATCATCAGGAGCGCAAAGACCTGGACCACGATGCCTGGGCGGACCTGGCACGCTACCAGCGCTTCACGCTCAGGCCGCGCATCTTCTTCGGCGACGATTCCGGGCGGTCTCTCTTCATGACGGTGGGCGTGGTCGATGAGGATCGCAGCGGCGGGACGATGCCGGGCCGTACTTTGCCTGATGGCACGGTGTTCCTGGAGGGGTTGCACACGACCCGTGTCGATGCCGGGGCCGTGGGACAGATTCCGCTGGGTGACAGTCGCATATTGAGCGGACGTTTGTCGGCGGCCCAGGCGGATCACGACCGCACATTCGGTTCGCAGCGCATCCACGACGCCCAGACCAACCTGTTCGCCGAAACGACCGTGAGCGGGCGCGGACAACTTAACTCCTGGGTACTTGGAGCCGCAATCGGGCAGGAGCGGTTGCAGGTCAGCGACGTTCCCGGCGTCGGCTATTCGTACACCGTGCCGTCCATCTTTGCGCAGGATGAGTTCGCGCCGGCTGACTGGGTGACCCTGACGGCCAGCGGCCGCATCGATGTGCATAGCGACTACGGGACATTCTTCAGCCCGCGTGTCTCCGCAATTTTCTTTCCGGCTGACCGCTGGACTCTACGTACGTCGATCGGGACAGGTTTCGCGGCCCCGGCGCCATTTGTCGATGAGATCGAGACAACGGGACTTGGCGCGCTGGATCCCCTGCGGGACCTTCGGGCGGAACGTGCCCTCAGTGCCTCACTGGACCTGCAATGGGCCGCAAACGGGTGGGAAATCAACACCAGTATCTTTGCGTCGGAGATACGCCACCCGCTTGATGTGCGTCCCGCATCGGTGGCCGGCCGGCTGGAGCTCGTCAATGGCGATGGGCCGCGGCGCGTGCTTGGCGGCGAAGCGCTGCTGCGGTATGTCGCGGGTCCGCTTCACTTGATCGGCAGTTACACGTTTCTTGATGTCACCGACGCGGAATCAGGCGGCGCACGACGCAGGGCCGACCGGGTGCCGCGCCACGCGGCGGAACTCGCCGCACTGCTCGAGGACGAGACGCGCGGGCGCCTTGGAATCGAGATTTCCTATACGGGACGGCAGGCGCTCTCGGACAATCCATACCGCAGCTCAAGTCCGTCATTTGTGGAATTGAACGCGCTGGCGGAGATCCGGTTCGGCGAAACAGCAATCTTCCTGAACGCGATCAACCTCACCGATGAGCGTCAGAGTCGATTCGATCCGCTCCTGCTTCCAGCACCCGGACTGGGTGGTCAGAGAATCACGGAATTGTGGGCACCGATCGCCGGTCGCGTATTCAATCTGGGCATACGTCTCGAGTTCTGAAACCGGGTGCGCACGCGGGGGAGCCCGTGCCACTAACGACGCGCCGCCCGCCGGTAGTATCATTCAACGGTTTACGCGGCTACGACCCGCCGACAAGGACTCCCAAAATGGCGTTCAAGGTGATGATTCTCGGCGCTAACGGCTTCATCGGCAGCGCGCTGAGCAGCGCCGTCCTGCGGAGCCGTCCGTGGGAGGTCTACGGAATCGACCTGGCAGACGACAAGCTCCGCGGGCTCGAGTCCAATCCGAGATTCCACTTCGTCGAAGGCGACATCACGATCAACCGCGAGTGGGTCGAGTACCACGTCAAGAAATGCGACGTGGTGGTGCCGCTCGTGGCCATCGCCAACCCGGCACAATACGTGCTTCATCCGTTGCGCGTTTTCGAACTCGATTTCGAGTCGAACCTCGACGTGGTGCGGCACTGCGTCAAGTACAGGAAGCGGCTGATGTTCCCGTCCACGTCCGAGCTCTACGGCATGTCACCCGACAGCGTGCTGGACGAGGAGACGAGCCCGCTGACCTATGGTCCGATCAACAAGCAGCGCTGGATCTACGCCGCCTCGAAGCAATTGCTCGACCGGGTCATCTACGCCTACGGCGTGCGGGACGGCTTCGACTACACGTTGTTCCGGCCCTTCAATTTCATCGGCCCGAATCTCGATAATATCGACGAACCCAAGGAAGGCAGTTCGCGGGTATTCACGCAGTTCCTGTCGGCAGTATTTCACCGGCGCCCGATCAAGCTGGTCGACGGCGGCACGCAAAAGCGCTCATTCACCTTCATCGACGACGCCATCGATTGCCTGCTGCTGATGATGGACAATCCCGGCGGCAAGGCGACGCAGCGCATATTCAACATCGGCAATCCGGATAACTGCGTGTCGATCGAGGACCTCGCGCGTCGCGTGGTGCGCATCGCCGGTGAATTCCCGGTGCTGGCGGAGCGGGCGCGCGCCACTACCATCGAAATGGTCACCGCCAACGACTACTACGGCAAGTACTACCAGGACATCCAGCTGCGCGTGCCGCGCATCGATGCAGTGCGCGATGCCCTGGGATGGAGGCCCACCACTGACCTCGATACCGCAATCCGGCGGACGATCGAGTACTACGTCAACAAGGGGCCAGTTGGTGCCGGCGGACCGGACTGACGTGTCGCGTCGCAGGATCCTGGCATTCTGGCTGCTGTTGGCGGCAGCGTGGTTTGCAACGGGCACGATCCGCCCGCTGCTTGAGCCCGACGAGGGTCGCTACGCCCAGATCCCGCGCGAGATGTTGCTCACCGGCGACTGGGTGACACCCCATTTGAATGGGCTCCTCTACTTTGAAAAGCCGCCGCTGCAGTACTGGGCCACGGCGGTTGCCTACACGCTCTTCGGCGTACATGAATGGTCCTCGCGGCTGTGGTCACTCCTGCTGTCGCTGCTCGCGCTGCCACTTGTGCATTCAGTGGCATCGCGCCTTTATGGCTCCCGCGAGGCAGGCGTCGCAGCTGCCATCACATTGGCCGTGAGCCCGTACTTCGCTCTCTCCGGCCAGATCAATACACTCGACGGCGCCTTCTCGACGATTCTGCTCGCCGCCGTGTTCGCGATGGTGCTTGGCCAGCGCGAGCCAGATGCCGCCCGCCGTCGGCCGCTGCTGGTTGCAGCCTGGGCAGCACTCGGTCTGGCAGTACTGTCCAAGGGAATCGTCGCCCCGCTGCTCGCCGGCAGCACGCTCGCGGCATATTCGCTGGCAACGCGGGACTTCTCACCGTGGCGGCGGATGCACTGGTTGCCGGGCCTCGCGGTTTTCGCGGTGATCGTCGCACCGTGGTTCTGGCTGGTCTCTGCGCGCAACCCCGATTTCCTGTACTTTTTCTTTGTCCACGAACACTTCGCCAGATTCCTGACCACCGTGCACGACCGTGTCGAGCCCTGGTGGTTCTTTGGCCCGATATTCCTCGTGGCGTTGTTGCCGTGGCTGCGGGCGATCCCGGGCGCGGTTCGTGCAGGCCGTGCGGCCGGTGAAACGGCTACCGGCTTCCGGCCGGCGCTGTTCCTCGGACTCTGGCTCGCAATCGTGATCGTGTTCTTCTCTTTGTCGGGGTCCAAGCTCACGAACTACATCCTGCCGTGCATGCCGGCCGCCGCGGTGCTGCTTGGGCCGCAACTGCTGCGCGAGCCTCGCAATGTCGCGGTCGCAGCGGCAACCAGCGCGATCCTGATATCGCTCGTCGCCCTCGGACTATGCATCGCGGCGACACGCCAGGCCGCCGACGGCAAAATCCCGATGGAGCTCGGTGTCTGGGCGGGCGTTGCCGTCGCGGTGGCGCTGGCGGGATGGTATTGGTCGCGGCAGCCGGCCGATTGTGTTTCGGATCCAGTCGGCTGGGCGCCGGTCGCCGTCGCTGCGATTCTTGGATGGCAGTCGCTGCTCATGAGCTACACGGCTTTGCCGCCCGTACGAACCACGAAGGCGCTGGTTGCGCAGGTCCGGCACCTGGTGGGGCCGGCGACGCGCGTGTATAGCGTGGGAGCGTACTGGCAGACGATACCCTTCTACCTCGGTCGCACGGTGCAGTTGGCTGCGTACAGCGGAGAATTCGAATTCGGGCTCAAACATGCCTCGGCTGCCGAAATCCCGACGCTCGAAGCATTCGAAGCGGCCTGGCAGCGCGAAACCGATGCGGTCGCCTTCATGTCACCCCGCATGCAGGCCTTGCTCGCCGCGCGCGGGCTGCCGGGCAGGATCGCCGCCACAGGCGGCCGTACGATTGCGATGGTGCGCCAATGAGACTGTCGGATTTGTCGCTGCTGCTGTGTGGCGTGCTGCTCAACACGGGTGCGCAGCTCGGCCTGAAAACGGCTACCCGCGCCACCGGCCCCATCGACGTGGCAGCCGCGAATCTGCGCGATGCCGCCGTTGCGCTCGCGGCCGAGCCGGCTTTCTGGGGCGCGCTCACTGCCTATGGCCTGAGTGTGCTGGTGTGGGTGGTGGGCCTGTCGCGCGTGCCGGTCAGCCAGGCCTACCCTTTGCTGTCGCTCGGTTATGTCCTCAATGCCCTGCTTGCGTGGTGGCTGCTGGGCGAGGCGGTAAGCGCGGTGCGCATGACGGGCATCGGCGTCATCATCGTCGGCGTGGTGCTGGTCGTCAGATCCTGAGAGGTTGCCTTGTAATGTCATCCCTCGGCGAGTACCTGCCGTTTACGCGTCCCACACTCGATGAGGACACGATTCAAGGCGTCGCTTCGGTATTACGATCCGGCTGGATTGCCACTGGCCCAAATGTCGCCGAGCTGGAGCGCGCGTTGTCCGCCTACGTCGGAAACCGCCCGGTGCGCGTGCTGACCTCGGCGACGGCTGCGCTCGAGATCGCCCTGCAGGCTTGCGGCATTGGCCCGGGTGATGAAGTCATCACGCCGGCGATGAGCTTCGTCGCGACCGCCAACGTGATTACCCGTGTCGGCGCGCGCCCGGTGTTCGTCGATATTGACGCCGACACGCGCAACATTGACCTCGACGCCGCCGAAGCAGCCATTGGCCCCCGCACCCGGGCGATCATGCCGGTGCACTTCGCCGGACTGCCGGTGGACATGGACCGCCTGTATGCAATTGCAGGCAGGCATCGCCTGCGCGTCATCGAGGATGCGGCCCATGCGATCGGCTCCGCCTGGCGCGGACGACGCATCGGCAGCTTCGGTGACCTCATCTGTTTCAGTTTCCACCCGAACAAGAACATGACGACCATCGAGGGCGGCGCAATCGTCGCCGACTCGCAGGCGGAACTCATCACTGTGGAGCGGCAGCGCTTCCACGGCCTGGTCAAGTCGGCAGCGGATCAGTTCGACGTCACGCTCGCCGGCGGCAAGTCCAACCTGACGGACGTCGCCGCGCGCGTCGGCCTGGGACAGCTCGCCCGCCTCGATGAATTCAACGCGACCAGGCGCCGGCTGGTCGCGCGCTACTTCGAACGCTGGCACGCCGGCGCTCCAGTGCGCCTCCCTGCCCGCGGCGACGAGGGACACAGCTGGCACATCTTCGCGCCCTTGCTGCCGCTCGGACATATGCGAATGTCGCGCCTGGAGTTCATCGGCGCGATGGAACGCAATCGAATCGGCGTGGGCGTGCACTACCCCGCCATTCATCTGTACTCCGTCTACCGCGCGCTCGGATACCGGGACGGGCAATTCCCCAATGCAGAGCGCGTGGGGCGCGAGACCGTCACGCTGCCGTTGTTTCCGGGCATGCAGATCGCAGACGTGGACCGCGTGGTGGATGCAGTCGAGTCGATCCTGGGACCGGAGGTCGCGTGAAACTGTCGGTCATCGTTCCCGTTTACAACGAAGAGCTGGTGTTGCCGCTGCTGTTCGAGCGCCTCTATCCTGCGCTCGACAAGCTGGGCATCAGTTACGAAGTGCTGTTCGTCGACGACGGCAGTGCTGACCGCTCGGTGGCACTGCTCCGCGAGCAGTTTGCGCGCCGGCCGGACACCACGCGGGTGATCCTGCTGGCCCACAACGCCGGGCAGCATATGGCGATCCTGGCTGGCTTCGAGCGCGCCCGAGGCTCGCAGGTCGTGACCATCGACTCTGACCTGCAGAATCCACCGGAGGAGATCGGCAAGATCGTAGCCGCGATGGACGCTGGTGCCGACTATGTCGGCACGATCCGCCTGATGCGCAAGGACGTCTGGTGGCGACGCGCGATCTCGCGCCTGCTGAACCGGTTGCGCGAGCGCACGACCCACATCCGCATCACCGATCAGGGCTGCATGTTGCGTGGCTACGATCGCAGTGTGATCGAGGCCATCAACCAGTGCCACGAAGTGAATACCTTCATCCCGGCGCTGGCCAGCGTGTTCGCGCAGCGGCCCACGGAAATCGAAGTCGCTCATGCCGAACGCGCTGCCGGCGCATCCAAGTATTCGCTGCTCAGCCTGGTGCGGCTCAATTTCGACCTGATGACCGGCTTTTCCATCGTGCCACTGCAGATGTTCTCGCTGGCCGGCGTCACCATCGCCCTCGGCGCGCTGGCATTCGTCGTCTTCCTGTTCATCCGGCGGCTCGTCGTTGGACCCGAAGTCCAGGGCGTGTTCACGCTGTTCGGTATCGCGTTCTTCCTGATCGGCGTGTCGCTGCTCGGGCTCGGCATCGTCGGCGAGTACGTCGGGCGCATTTACCAGGAAGTGCGTCGTCGGCCGCGTTATCTGGTGGCGGCCGTCCTCGAGCGCGACGCGGCCGGACCATGACCCGGCCGAGCGCGGCCGTATTCGCGTATCACGACGTCGGCGTGCGCTGCCTGCGCGCCCTGCTCGCCGCGGACTTCGACGTTCGACTGGTGGTGACCCACGCCGACGACCCGGGCGAGACGCGCTGGTTCGACAGCGTCGCCGAACTGGCGCGTGACCTTGATCTTCCGTGCATGACGCCTGGCGCAGGCGATGATCCGGCCGTACTCGAGCGGCTGCGCCCGGCGCCGCCGGATTTCGTCTTCTCCTTCTACTATCGGCACCTGTTGCCCGACGCCGTTATCCTGGCCGCGAGTCGGGGTGCGCTGAACATGCACGGCTCGCTGCTGCCACGTTATCGCGGTCGCGCGCCGGTGAACTGGGCGGTGTTGCACGGCGAGACTGAGACCGGCGCCACGCTCCACTACATGGTGGCGCGCGCCGATGCCGGCGACATCGTCGACCAGATGGCCGTGCCGATCCTGCCGGACGATACGGCAGCCGAGGTGATGCGCAAGGTGACGGTTGCCGCCGAGATCGTGCTGGTGCGCTCGCTGCCGGCACTGGTCGCGGGCACGGCACCGCGCCGTCCGCAGCGCATCGAGCCGGGGCAGTATTTCGGGCGCCGCGGGCCCGAAGACGGACGCATCGACTGGCGGCGGCCGGCCTTGGAAGTTCACAACCTGGTGCGGGCGGTTGCGCCGCCATTCCCCGGCGCCTTCACCGACCTGACGGATGGCCGGGTGTGGATCCATGCCACGCGCCTGGCTCCCGGCATTGGCGCGCCCTCGACGTCGACAGGCTTCTTTGAACGGGCCGGGCGTTGTTACGCGCTCTGCGGCGATGGCACCGTGCTCGAGGTTCGCGCGGCCGCCGATGCGAACGGCCCGCTTGCGCCCACCGCGCTGACCCGCCGTTCGCCCAATCGCAAATAGGCGTCACATGCCATTCATGGCGCTGAAAGTCGACGTCGACACCATGCGCGGCTCCCGCGAAGGCGTGCCAAGGCTTGCCGAATTGCTGGAGCGCAAAGATATCGGTGCGACATTCCTGTTCAGCGTCGGGCCTGATCACACCGGGCGCGCGATCCGGCGCGTGTTTCGCCGCGGCTTCGTCGGAAAAGTGCGCCGCACTTCGGTGTTGCAGCACTATGGCCTCAGGACGCTGCTGTACGGCGTCATCTTGCCAGGGCCGCACATCGGGCGGCGCTGCCGCCAGGAATTACGCGCGGTGGCGGCGGCGGGCTTCGAGGTGGGCCTGCACGCACACGATCACGTCCATTGGCAGGACGGGGTCGCAAACGCGAACGAAGCCTGGACGAGGCGCGAGCTGATCTGCGGCCGCGACGCCTTTGCCGAGGCGTTCGGCTTTCCGCCGACGGTGCACGGCGCCGCCGGCTGGCAAATGAATGAATTTGTACCGTCACTGCAACGCGAGCTGGGCATTACGCTGGCCTCGGATACGCGCGGTATCGGGCCATTCATGCCGATCGCGCGCGGCGTCGAGGTGCCGGTACCACAGCTGCCGACCACCTTGCCGACACTCGACGAACTGATAGGCCGCCGGGACCTCGGCGACATTGACCCGGTGCAGCAGCTGCTGGTCCTGACCGGGTCCGGGCGCGGGCGCGACCACGTTTATACGCTTCACGCCGAACTGGAGGGCGGCGCGTACCTGAACTCCTTCGAGGCCTTGCTGAATGGCTGGCGCGCCCAGGGATACACACTCGGCAGCCTCGGTCATTCCGCGGCGCGCCTGAATCTCGACGCACTGCCGCGTTGCACGATCAATCAGGGGACAGTTGGGGGTCGTGCCGGCTACCTGGCGGTGCAGGGCGCCGTCGGCTGAAATGCTCCGCTGGATGCTGGCGAGACCGCTCGTGCCATCTCGCGCCGACCGTTTCAGCTCAGAATCCCGTGGCCTTCAGGAATTCCGACAGGGCGGCTTGGCGCACCTGCCATGCCTGGTATGTCGTCGGCTGCCCCTCATCATCGATCAGCGCGACGGCAACCGGTGCGCCCTGGCCCAGCTGTGCGAGCTGAGCTGTCGAGATCGGGTACCAGGCCTCGGTAAAGTGCGCCTGCGGTTCGACGAACACCGGATCGGTGAGCCCGGGCGCTGAACGGCCGTTTTTTGCCGGCAGCAGCTCGAGCTGCGCGGCAGGCCAGACCAGTCGTGCCTTGCCCGGCTGGGGGGATGCCGCGTCCGGCAAGGGACTCCGGTCAATCGTGCTCCAGGCGATGATGCCGAGCCAATACGCGCGGGTTCCAGCACGATTCGTCTCGACCACGCCGACATTCAGATAGTCACGGGCGTTGGCGGCGAGCATCGGGATGTCCCGGGAATAGATCCACGGCTCGGCCATGATGGTGACATTGACCGCTGTATTCGGGTCGAGCCGCTCTTCAGGCCAGAGTTCGCGTTCGACACATCCTGCCAGCAGCAGGATCATCAAGAAGGTGGCTGGCACCCTGGACCACATGTCAGAAGGCTACGCGATAACCGAGACTGAACCAATAGCGATTGGATTTTTCCTGGTCGATCGGCAACTCGCGCGACATCCACTCACCACCGGCCTCGAACTCGATCGTGGTGCGCTCCGAATGCCAGTCCACGCGCAGCGCGGGGCTTGCCATCCACTGCGTCGAGCCATCCGCATTGAACTCACGATAGTCAAGACGTAGCCGGGGTCCGGCGCGCAGGCGGCCCCAAAGCGGGAAGCGTGAACTCAACGACAATGACACGGTCCGGGCGACATCTCCCTCGTACCAGCGCAAGCCAAGAATGGAGACATCTCCAGAGCGTAGCAGGCTGTTGCCAATCAGTTGCGCCCCAAGACTGAGTTCCGTGCCCGTTCCCGGGACCGCCGCAACACCACCCGAGGCCGGCATGTCTGAAACCCGCGTGGCAGCGGCATCAGCGATCCACTGGAAACGCGTGCCCACCGGGCGCGAGATGCCAAGCGACACGCTGTCGACGTCGGCCGTGCGGTCTTCAGCCAGGGCGCGAACGCCAGGCTCGCCGAACAGGACGATCAAGTCGCTGAGCGACTCCATGGGCTGACCGGCGAGCGCATTTCGCGTGGTCAGGAACGGACTCTTGCGATGATCGAGTGTGCCCGTAACCGTCCAGCGGCCCGGCAGCTCGAAAGCACCGAGCAGCATCGCCATGTTCAGCGCGGCGTAGTCGATGTCATAGTCGATGAGGCCGACAATCGTCCGGCCGGGCGTGAACCAGCGGACCTCGCTGCCGACCGCTCTGCGATCGGAAACACCGTCATAGGTCTGATCGACCAGGAACGGACTGATTTCCAGGCCCTCGACCCAGCCCGTCAAATTCGCGCTCAGACTGACAAATTGCCGATCGCTCGAGAATGAGTCCTGCGTCGAGTCGATCGGGTTGCCGGCCATGAGATTCAGACGCAGTGCCGGCAGCACGCGCCAGCCCAGGTAAAGACCATCGAATGTTCCGAGGACGCCGCCGTCGTGCCGCGATTGGCGGCCGAGCCGCCCATTGATCCCGAATCTGCGATCGTTGAGATCCGCATAGGCGACACTCACCCGCGTCTGGCTGCCCTCGCCCTGCGGCAGCAGGTCGTAAAGATATCCCGCGCTGATCCGAGTCTGGAGGTCGAAGCGTTCGCCGCGACCACGCAACGAAAAATCACCGTCGGTTATCACCATCGACTGGCTGGTAAAATTCGACGAAAAATCCGCCGTATCGAGCGATGTCGTATCGTAACGGTACTCCTGCGACCAGCCTCCGAATCTCGACCATTGCATGCCACCCTCACCCTTGGAAACGGCGGCGACCTGCGGCCGGGAGTCCAGCGTCGCAAGCGCCGCGAGACGCTGGCCGACCCGATCCGCGGCCGGGCCGTCCGGATAGCGGCGCAGGTATTCCTCGTATTCGGCCTTGGCGTGTGCCAGCTGGCCGCTGCGCTCGCGAGCCAGGCCCAGCAGTTCCTGAGCCTCGGCACGTCGCGGGTGCTCCGGGTATTCGATCAATCGCGTCAACAGGCGAATGGCAGACTGCTGGTCGCTGGCATCGAATGCAACCTTGGCCTCCAGCCATTGCTTCTCCAGAACTTCTGCGGAGGGCAATGTGCGCATCACCGGCGGAGCGGGCGCCGGCGTCCTGGTTTGCAGGCGCGGGCGTGAAAGTGTGACTTTTCCAAAGACTGCTACATCCAGGCCCAGAAAATCGGGTGTCGGCCGAACCGTGACATCAACGGGCGAACCGAATGCGAGCGTCAGCACCAGCGCAGTGCCAACCTGTTCGAGGCGAACGTCTCCGAGCCCGGCGGCATTGCCTGCCGGCGCACGCAGCGCGCTTTCCACGACATCCGTCGGCAGGCAGCCCGGCAGCGGTACGAGGCTGATGCGCAGGTCGGTAACGCCAGTCGACGGAAAATGCGTCGAGTAGCGCAGCGGACAGCCGAATCGCACGGACACCCGGGCCCCGTCCCCGAGCGGCATGACCTCGACTTGCTCAAGGACGCGGCCTGCAAGGTCAGCAGCATCATCGGCCGCAGCGACACCGCCGAGGCCGGCGAGCAAACATGCCACCAGAAAGGCACAGCTGCGCATGTCAGAACTCGCTCGACGTGACCCGGAGTTGGTAACGATTAATGGTCATGCGCGTTTGACATCAATTGCCCCATGAGCCGGCATTGACCCGATGACACCTTCCACAATTGCGATCCACGCTGAGCGAGGTGTGTCTGTCCACGCCCGTTCTATAGTCATTCGCATGACAGCCTGCGCAGTCCGGTCGATAAAGCGGGAAAGTCCACGTGGCCGCGTCTCGGTTCGCATGACACGCTGTGCACGGCGGCGGGCCACGGTGATTGCCCGGATAATCGGGCGACGTGTGGGTATGGGTCACCGGTGTCCAGGCGGTCGTGCGGTGACAGGCGTCGCACTCGAGCGTGGTCAGCCAGTGACCGCCGGGCTTGCCGGTGGCCGAAGTGCCGTTGTGGCACTGCGAGCAGGTGCCGGGCGCGACGTTCGCGTGGCTGAACTGCGCCGGCAGCCAGGCGATGGTGGAGTGGCAGGCGTCGCAGCTTGCCGTCGTCGTGATGTGCGTGGGCGTCTTGCCGGTGGCCTTGGCGCCGTCATGGCACTGGGCGCAGGTCCCGGGCGCGACTCCCGTGTGATCCCACCGCGCAGGTATCCATGCGGTCGTGACGTGGCAATTGTCGCAGTCGAGCGTTGTCGACAGATGCTTCGACGGCTTCCCTGTCGCCTTGGTGCCGTTATGGCAGCTCATGCAGGTACCGAGCACCTCGGCATGATCCACGCGCAGCACTGGCTTCCAGGTGCTGGTGGTGTGGCAGGCGTCGCAGGCATTGGTCGTGCTGATGTGCTGCGGATTCTTGCCGGTGGCGCGCGTCCCGTTGTGGCACTGGAAGCAGCTGCCGGGCGCCACGTTCGCGTGGCTGAACTGCGCCGGCAGCCAGGCGATGGTGGAGTGGCACGCGTCGCAGCTTGCCGTCGTTGTGATGTGCGTGGGCGTCTTGCCGGTGGCCTTGACGCCGTCGTGGCACTGGGCGCAGGTACCGGCCGCGACGCCGGCGTGATCGAACGTCGCTGGCGTCCACGCAGTTGCCACGTGGCAGCTGTCGCAGTCCTGCGTCGTCGGGATGTGGGTCGGCGGCTTGCCGCTTGCCTTCGTGCCGTCGTGGCAGCTCGAGCAGCTGCCGAGCACCTCGGCATGATCCACGCGTAGCACCGGGATCCACGCGCTGGTCGAGTGGCAGGCATCGCAGGCATTGGTCGTTTTGATGTGCTGCGGATTCTTGCCGGTGGCGCGCGTCCCGTCGTGGCACTGAACGCAGGTGCCGGGCGCGACACCCGTGTGATCGAACTGCGCCGGCAGCCAGGCGACGGTCGAGTGGCAGGCATCGCAGCTTGCCGTCGTCGTGATGTGCGTGGGCGTCTTGCCGGTGGCCTTGGTGCCGTCGTGGCACTGGGCGCAGGTCCCGGG
>Ga0209798_10000030_pt1 | contig 92113 bp, 87 predicted proteins | sample DOMMetBare3Fresh_FD_187475 | JGI IMG/M metagenome (GOLD analysis project Ga0209798, IMG submission 187475) | Wetland sediment microbial communities from St. Louis River estuary, USA, under dissolved organic matter induced mercury methylation -... | ecosystem: Environmental > Aquatic >...
CGGCGATCGGAGAGCTCGTGGCGGACGCCATGGACAAGGTCGGCGGGGAGGGCGTGATCACGGTCGAGGAATCCAAGACGACCGAGACGTCGCTCGACGTGGTGGAAGGAATGCAGTTCGATCGCGGCTTTCTGTCTCCTTATTTCATCACCAACCCGGAAAAGATGGAGGCCGTGCTCGAGGAGGCCTTGATCCTCATCTCCGACCGCAAGATCAGCGCGCTCAAGGACCTGTTGCCGCTGCTCGACCAGGTCGTAAAGGCCGGGCGACCGCTGCTGGTCGTGGCCGAGGACGTCGAGGGCGAAGCGCTTGCCACATTGATCGTCAATCATATCCGCGGCACGCTGCGCAGCTGCGCCGTTAAGGCACCCGGCTTCGGCGATCGGCGCAAGGCGATGCTGCAGGATATCGCGGTGCTCACGGGCGGGCAGGTCGTTTCTGAGGACATCGGCTTGAAACTCGAGAACGTCACCATCGAGCAACTCGGAAACGCCAAGCGCGTTGTGGTCGACAAGGACAATGCCACCATCATCGGCGGCGGCGGGGATCGCAAGCAGATTGACGGCCGGATCGAACAGATCCGCCGGGAGATTGAGAAGGCGACGAGCGACTACGATCGCGAGAAGCTGCAGGAACGGCTGGCGAAGCTCTCGGGGGGCGTGGCGGTGATCCGCGTGGGCGCGCCATCGGAAGCGGAGATGAAGTCTCGCAAGGAAGCGCTCGAGGATGCGATCAGCGCCACCAAGGCGGCCGTTGCGGAAGGCATCGTGCCGGGGGGTGGGCTCGCGCTCCTGCGCTGTGTGGAGGCGGTCGCGCAGGAGGAGGCGAAGTGCGAAGGCGATGACAAGACCGGCGTGCAGATCCTCAAGCGAGCGCTCGAGGCGCCGGCGCGCCAGATCGCGGAGAATTCAGCCGTCGATGGCGGCGTCGTGGTGGCGCGCATGCTGGGCGGCAAGGGCGCGGAGGGCTTCGACGCCAGCCGTAAGGAATATGTCGATCTGATCCAGGCCGGCATCATCGATCCCACCAAGGTGGTTCGCATTGCGCTCGAGAATGCGGTCTCGGTTGCGAGCGTGCTGCTGCTGACCGAGGCGACGATGACGGAGATTCCAGAGGACAAGAAAGAGCGTGCCGCCGAGCCGGAACTAACAATGTAGATTTGCCGGGGCCTCTTGGTTCCACTCGCCCATCATGGGTGATTCTGTCATCGTGCAAGTTTGCAGATGGTGGGTTGTCTAACCGGTGCGACTTCGAACCGTGTCTCGGCGACACAGCACCGAGGAATTGAAATCGCCGACCAGGATCCGGGAGGTCACTGACGCACTACAAAATTCACTGACTCTCTCGCTCGGACACAGTCACTCCGTCCTTTATTCGATCGCTGGGATGGAGCACGACCCGATCTTGTTCTGAAAGACCGGACAAGACTTCGGCCGTACGGCTATTCCGATGGCCAATCTTGACTAGGGTGGTGCGCGCACGCCCGTCCCTGACGGAGAAGACGGCCCAGTCCTCCCCTCTTCGAAACAATGCGCCTACGGGCACCCGCAGGGCGTCTTGCGCATTCCAAATCGTAACATGCACGATCACGCGATAATCGTGTCCGAGCGAGGACCACGTTTGCGGGGGGTCGACAAAATCAATCGTCGTGCGGACACGCTGTTCCTCGATCCCGAGGGCAGACACTTTGAGAAAGCCAGCCGGATCGACGCGCGTGACGCGGCCTTGGATCGCCGAGCCACCCCAGCCGTCGATGCGTACCGTCGCGCCGGATTTGATCTGTACGGCCTCGGTGGACAGCAGGTCGGCGATCACTTCAAGGTCAACGGGATCGCCGATTTCGACCAGCGGCGCGCCGGCCGGCACGACGGCCTCACTGTCCTGTGTAATTTTCAGGATTCGGCCCGTCACCGGGGCGCGGAGCTGAATGCAGCACGCAGGATTGGACGGAGGCGGGACGCTGGTGGGATCGATAAGCCTCGCGGCCACAGTGCCACGTTCGTTGCGTCGCACTTGCAGCTGCGCTTGGGCGCTTGCCAGCGCCGCCTCGCTTGTTGCGACGTCGAACCTTGCCCTATCCAGCGCCTTGGCGGAAATGGCGTCGGTCCGGGCGAGTTGCTCGGCACGCCGAAGTTCGGATCGGGCAAAATCGAGCGCGGCCTCGATCCGTCGCACTTCAGCTTCCGCCAGCTTGACGGCTGCCTCAGCGGCGGCGAGCTGCGACTGCAGCTCCTCGCGCGAACGCATGTCGATAAAGCTAGGCGTGGTGGGCTGCATGACAGCCACGACGGTCTCATCGGCAATGACCTGATCCCCAACGTGAATGGAGAGCCCAGGGCTCCCAGAGGGATTGGAAATTCTCAAAACCCTTCCGGCAATGGGTGCGGAAACCGTAAAGATGTGGCGGATGCGCGTCTTGGCCTCGTCGTCGACCGTGACCTCCATCGGCCCTTTGGTCACGAGCGCGGTATCCACAGCGACTGGTCGTGGCCATGCAAACCACACAAGACCGGCCAGACCCAGCCCCAGAACAAGAGCCCATCCTGCTTGCTTCACCCAGATCGTGCGCATAACTCAGTCTCTCGTCTTGAGGACAGTCACAAGGTCCAGCCGATTAACTCGGGTACGAACGACGGCTGCGGAAAAGACCGCCGCAACGACCACGATCGCGCTGGCAAGGACATAGGTGGAAGGCTCGACGACCAGCCGAACGCGCATCAACTCACCGGCCAGGTTTGTTTGCATGATCCAGGCGAGACCGTATCCGAAGGCCCAGCCCGGCGGCTGCGCGATCAACGTGAGCACGGCGAGCTCCAGGAGCAGGATGCGCAGCACCTCGCCCCGGGTGAAACCGAGGACGCGCAGACTGGCCAACTCACGCGCCCGCTCCGACAGCGAAATCCGTGCGCTGTTGTAAACGACGCCGAACGCAATGATGGCGGCGAGCCCAGTATAAATGCCTGCCATCGTGGTTATCAGCAAAGCCACGGCCTGCCGAAAGTTCGCGAGCGAGACGCGCTGCAATGCCATGCCGCTGACGGTCGGCAGACGCTTGATTGTATCGTAAAGGAGATCGAGTCTGTTCGGATCGAGGCTCACATGTACACTGTTGATTGTCGAATCCTCCCGCATCAGTCGCGCCAGTGCTCCGGCATCCATCATGCCTCTAAGGCCGAAATAATCTTCGACGCGCGCAGTGATGGGCAGAGTTACGGTTCTGCGCTGTCCTTCCAGCAGGTCGACTTCGACGAAGTCGCCCACCCGGACGCCCAGGATTTTCGCCAGCATATCCGAGATTGCCAGACCGGTCTCGGGCAGCACCACAGGGCGCAGGTCAACATCTATTATTCTGCTGAGATCGGCATCGCGCGGTCGGCCGCTGATCATGATTCGGCGCTCGACATGTCCATTTCGGATCCTGACGCGCGTCTCGCGATAGGGCTCCACTGCTAGAACGCCCGGCAAACGAGCCACTTGGTGGACCAGAGTCTGCGAGCGCTTCTCGATGAAGCTCACAGTGGCGTCCTGCCGGTCGGCCATGAAATACGTAACGTCGATCAGTTCCTCCATGGTACCCCTGGTGAAGAGCGACACGACAAGTATCGCGGTCGCGAGCGCCATGCCCAGCGTCGCAAATGCCGCCCGGATCGGATGGTGTGCGACATTGCGGAGCGTCATGACGATCGGCTGCGACAGAACGCGGTCAATGTTAAGCCATGCTGGCAGAACACGGCGAAAACTCGCCGGAGCTGGGGGTTGCATCGCAACCGCTGGCGCTACCGTCACGACATCCCTGAGAGCACGAACGGCACCCACGATTGCAGCAAACAGGCTGAGCGCGCCTGCCGCGAGGTAGAGGTCCGGACTTTTCGCGAAGACGAGAAACGGGAAACGAAAAAAATCGCCGAACAACCTGGTGACGGAGATGCCGAGCCAGGTTCCGGCGGCGCTGCCGATGGCAACGCCGCCTAGAACGATCACGATGACGAACTTTATGTAATGCGAGGCAACGGCGATATTGCCGTAGCCGAGGGCTTTCAATAGCCCGATCTGCTCGCGTTCGAGCGCGACTAGCCGGCTGAGGGTGAGATTGACCAGGAAGGCCGCGACCAGAAGGAAGATTGGGGGAAGGGTACGGCTCATGTTGTTGAGCATGTCGAGCTCGTGGTCGAGCCATGCATGCGACGTCTGGTCCTTTCGCCCGTACGCCGCCGTGCCGCCATAGCGATCGAGCAGTGCATCGAGGCGCAGGGTCACCTCGCGTTCCGGCGCAGCTCGCAGCAGCTTAAGATTGATCGAAGAGAATGCGCCGTCCAGGTCGTAGGCGCTGGCAAGCGCCCTTTCGGACATCCAGATAATACCGAAGCGACGATTATCCGGCATGATGTCGCCTGGTCCGATCGCATAGATGAATTCGGGCGAAAGCGCGATGCCGACGACGACGAGCTCGCGTTTGCGGCCATTCAATATGGCCGAGAACCGCGCGCCTGGCGTGAATGCGTGGGCGCTGGCAAAGCTTTCGCTGATGACGACCTCTTCGGGCCTGGCGGGCTCGGGCAGCCGTCCGGTGCGGACATAGAGCTGGTTGAGAGTGGGCTGGTTGCCCTCCGGCAGAGAAACGAATTGCCCGGTCGCCGGCTCGCGAAAAGTCGGGATGTCGAGCAGCGCCAGTTTGGCAATGCGGGCGTCAACGGCGGCGACGCCGGGGATTTCCGCAATTCGATCGACCAGCGACTTCGGCGCGCGTCTGACCTGGGCAAAGACGTCGGCAAACCGATAGCGTTCGTAATAGGCCGTGCGGGTTTCATCGAGAGACCGGTAGGATCCGACCGCCAGTATGAGGGTTGCCACGCCACCGCCAATGACGAGCGCTATGGCAAGTGCTTGGGCCCAAAGTCGCTTCAGGTCGCGAAACAACTTAATGTCGAGGGCATGCATCGCGTCACCAACTCAGCTCGGCGGCAGCGCGGCGCGTCTCGTTCTTGTGCACGCGGGAAATCTGACCATCGGCGAAGAACAGGACGCGATCCGCCACGTCCTGGATGATCGCATTGTGCGTAATGATGAGCGTCGTCGTTCCGAGCTGCGCGTTGATGGCGAGCAGGGCGTTGATCACTTGAATTCCGGTCTTCGAATCCAACGAGCCGGTCGGCTCGTCGCACAGCAAAACTTCAGGTCGCTTGGCGATCGCGCGCGCGATCGCCACCCGTTGCTGTTCGCCGCCGGATAGCTGAGCTGGAAAATGGCTCATGCGGGCTCCGAGGCCAACCAGCTTCAGCGCCTCGTCGGGTCGCATGGGCTGGTCGGAAATTTCGGTGACGACCGCCACGTTTTCATAGGCAGTCAGGCTCGGGATCAGATTGTAGAATTGAAAGACGAATCCGACATGCCTGCGGCGGTAGTTGGTGAGGCCGCTGTCGTCGAGACCGGTCAGTTCGAGCTCCTTGAAGAACAAGTGGCCGCTGGTGGCATGGTCGAGCCCGCCCAGGATGTTGAGAAGTGTCGACTTCCCGCTTCCCGACGGACCGAGCAGCACCACCACTTCGCCGGCCCAGACTTCGAGGTCCAGGCCACGCAGCGCGTGCACGGCCACCTCTCCCGACGTGTAGGTCTTGGTGAGCGATTGCGCGGTGAAGACGGCATCTCTCATTGGTCCGCTCCCCGTTTTCGCAAGTAGATGAACCAATAGGTAGCGCCCACCGTTACGCCACCGATCATGTTGCCGATTGTCACCCACACCAGATTCATGACCGTCGGGAGCAACGTCAGATGTGGGTAGTCAGCCGTCGCCATGCCGAGGACTTTCTTGGCCTTTAACAAGTCAATTCCGATCACCAATCGCACCGCCCTCAACACGGATCGAGGGCTCTCAAGCGGAATGCGGAGAAGCCTGGACATGGGCATCATCGGCGATGGTCGTATCTGAAATCGACGACAACGGCCCGCGCAACTCCCGGGCGCTCGATGGTGAGCCGTACCGTATAGAGATCGCGTCCCGGCAGATTGAAGTATCCGCCATACGTAATCGTGCCGGAGATTTCCATGGGCTCTAGCTTTTGTCTTGCCCCTGAAAGCCCGAGGCCGGAGATCTGGGCCGTCACGGTGGCATCCGAGATACGGGCGCCACTGGCGCTATCAAAAATAGCGGCGAGCACATGATACTGGTGCGGTCCAATCGGCACCCCGCTGTGCATTGTCTGCTCGGGATGTCCCCGCGGATGACCTTTGACGATTTCGGCCGGGACAACACCGAGATAGACAGCCACCCAATCGACGGTCTTGTACTCGGTATCCTCGGTCGCCGTCGCCCCGTCACTCCAGCTGGTGATGGATGCGCACAATGTTACGATGACGACCGTGGCCATCACGAAGGTCTTACCAAGCCGGGAATTCTGCATCGTTCGTCCCTCCATCCGCTCTATTCGCCAGCAAGCCTGAACGGCGTCTGGAAGCCACGCTCGAGGTTGCGCAAGCGCGCCTCTTCCCGCGCAATGTAGTCCCGAGTGACTGGCACGACGTCCTGGCGCTTCGTCATCTGGATTTGAAAGACCATCATCGCCTGTTGTCGGAACGCACTTTCAGAAGCGGCTAGATAGAACTCCCACATCCGTATGAAGCGCTTGTCATAGAGTTGCGCGGCTTCCTCGCGATGCACGAGGAAGCGCTCCCGCCACGCCTTGAGCGTGTCGGCATAGTGGAGCCGCAGGATCTCAATGTCAGTGATGAGCAGACCCGCACGTTCGATCGCCGGCAGAACCTCGGACAGCGCCGGAATGTAACCGCCGGGAAAGATATACTTGTCGATCCAAGGGTTGGTAATTCCGGCGCCCTCGGAACGTCCAATCGAATGAAGCAGGAACACGCCATCATCGGCGAGGAGATGCGCACACTTTCTAAAATAGGCGCTATAGAAACCCACGCCGACATGCTCGAACATGCCGACCGAGACGATCCGATCGAATTGCCCACTCACATCGCGATAGTCCTGCAAAAGGAATTGCACGCTGTCAGCCAGCCCATTCTCTGCGGCGCGGCGGCGCGACTGTGCCAGCTGTTCCTCAGACAGAGTGACGCCCGTCACCAGCGCGCCGCAAATCTCAGCGAGATAGAGGGCGAGACCAGCCCAGCCTGAACCGACATCAAGGACGTTGCTGTCATGGCCAACGAGCAGCTTGGCAGCGAGGTGGCGCTTCTTGGCGAGCTGGGCGTCATCGAGGGACTGATCCGGAGCCTCGAAATAGCCGCAACTATATTGCCGGTCAGCGTCGAGAAAGAGTGAGTAGAGGCGCTCATCCAGATCGTAGTGATGAGCAACGTTTCGCTGTGACCTATTGCGCCTGTTGAATTGTTTGATTCGCCGCTGAAGATATCTCGCCATCCAGCGCGGCCGCGTCCAGCGTCGTCGCGGCTTGGCCGAGCAGTCTTGCGCCAAAGCAAGCGAGAGCAGATCGGCGATTGAGCCCTGTTCAACAATCAGGCTCCCATCCATGTAAGCTTCGCCAAGCCTCAAATCCGGATCAAGCAGGAGTCCGACCTGGGCTGCGGAGCTGGTCAACCGAACAGCAATGCGCATGCCGGTGCCATCACCAACCGTAAATGTTCGGCCTCGCGCGGTTGTAACTTGGAGCGTTCCCCGCCGGATCAGTACGCTCAGGAGCTTGAGTAGCGGCCGATCCATCGCGCCCCCCTCTAGATCGCAGCAACGGCGTGCTTCTTGGCAACGTCGCGCTCCAAGCCCGTCGTAAGCCTGACAAGGTCATCGGGCCCTAGCGTCTCGCGTTCCAACAGCTCACGGGCGCTCGCATCCAGGATCGGCCTGTTCCGTTCCAAGATGCCGCGGGCCGCCTGGAAGGCCACATCGATCAAATTCTTGACGGCATGATCAATGGCCTCCGCGGTGCCGTCGCCATAGGTTCGCGGACGCCACATCGGGATCTGGCCCATGAGGAAACTCCCTGTGTCCGGCTCGTAGGCCACTTGCCCGAGCTCGGGCGTCATCCCGAAGCGGACTACCATGTTGCGGGCGATGTCCGTGGCTCTGGCGAGGTCGTCAGCGGCTCCGGTCGACACTTCCTCGAAGGCGAGACTTTCGGCTGCCCGACCGCCGAGCAGTACGGCCATTCGGTTGGCCAGTTCCGAACGGCTCATCAAGAACCGGTCCTCCGTAGGTCGCTGAAGGGTGTAGCCGAGCGCCGCGATGCCCCGAGGGATGATCGAGACTTTCTGTACCGGATCGGTGCGCGGAAGCGCCATGGCGACGAGAGCGTGGCCCATCTCGTGGTAGGCGACGGTGTTGCGCTCGTGCGGGCTGAGGATGCGACTCTTCTTTTCGAGCCCGGCGACAATGCGCTCGATCGCCTGCGTGAAGTCGTCGAGCGTTGTCGCATCAGCGCCCCGGCGGGTGGCGACGAGAGCTGCTTCGTTGACGAGATTCGCAAGGTCGGCGCCGGTGAATCCTGGGGTAAGGGCCGCGACTGCATCAATGTCGAGATCAGGCGCTGTGCTGATCTTTATCAGGTGGACGCGAAGGATGTCGGCGCGGCCCTTGCGATCGGGTCGATCGACAAGAACCTGACGATCAAATCGTCCGGCGCGCAGCAGAGCGGGATCAAGAATCTCGGGGCGATTTGTTGCAGCGAGAACGACGATCCCAACACCGGGATCAAATCCATCCATTTCAGCCAACAGCTGATTGAGGGTCTGCTCTTTCTCATCGTGCCCGCCCCCGGGAACGTCAATTCCACGCGCGCGGCCCAATGCATCAAGCTCGTCGATGAACACGATTGCGGGTGCTTGAGCACGCGCCTGCTCAAACAGATCGCGCACGCGCGCGGCCCCAACGCCGACAAACATCTCGACAAATTCAGAGCCGGTGATCGAAAAGAACGGCACTGCAGCTTCGCCGGCGACCGCCCGCGCGAGCAGTGTCTTGCCGGTTCCAGGAGGGCCGACGAGCAGGACGCCCTTGGGAATACGGGCGCCAAGCCTGCCGTAGATCCGCGGGTCCTTAAGAAAGCCGACGACCTCCGCCAGCTCCTGCTTGGCCTCGTCGACGCCGGCTACGTCGGCGAACGTGACCTTGATCCCCTTTTCCGCGTAGACCTTGGCGCGGCTGCGGCCGATGCTCATCAGGCCACCTTGGCCGGACGCCATCGGCCGCAACAGGAACATCCATAAGAGGACGAAAACGGCGGTCGGCAGCAGCCACGACAGCAAGCTTTGAAACAATCCCGGCTCGGGCTGCCCCGAAAACTTGATGCCGCGTCGCGTCAGCTCATCGGCAATCTGCGCATCGACCCTAATTGTGGAGAAATGCTTCTCTTGCGCATTCGGCAAGGAGGTGGCGTAGGTGCCAGTGATCCGTGTCGGCCCGACCACCAGGTCCTTGACTTCGCCTTTTTCGATCAGCGCCTTGAAATCGCTGTAGGGAACGGTCTCGACATGCTCACCCACAAACATATCGCGGATCAACAAAACGGCAAACGCGACCGCGACAAAGTAAAGGATATCGATCTTGAAGTCGCGCTTGATGGGCGGTTTCCTCTCGTCAGCCATTGCGGTAGCTCCCCGAGGCGGGCCGACCAAACACACGATCAAGCCGTGGGATGAAGGCCGGCGTTTCCTTCATGTAGTCGCGATAGGCCTCCCCGAATGAGGAGAGCGCTTCGCGCTCCTCGCCGCGCGCTAATCGCACGTACATGAAAACCAGCACCGGGAACATTGCGAGCGTAAGCAATGTCGGCCATTGGACAAGAAAGCCGAGCATCACCAGAATGAAGCCGACATACTGCGGATGGCGAACGTAGCTGTAAGGTCCGGTCGTTGCGAGGGCGCGCGTCTGCTGAGCGTCATAGAGCACGCGCCAGGCGGTGGCGATGAGCACGAAGCCGCCGCCGATCAGAACGTAGCTGAGGATATGGAACAGCCCGAAATGAGGATTGCTCTTCCAGCCGAAGATCATTTCGAGCAAATGACCGGCATCGTGGGAGAGCCAATCAACGTCGGGAAAACGGCTCTGCAGCCAGCCCGACAAGAAATAGATGGTCAGCGGAAAGCCGTACATTTCAGCAAATAGCGCGACCAGAAACGCGCTGAACGCCCCGAATGACCGCCAATCCCGAGGTGTCTGCGGCTTGAAGAAGCTGTAGGCAAACAGGATGAAGACAATTGAGTTGACGAGCACGAGAGCCCACAAGCCATAGGCCGGCGCTTCGGTATTCATGACAGTCTCCTGTCGCGGTCGTGCTGGCTGTGGCTTCCGTGTCCATGCCCGCCGTGCATGAAAAGGTGCATCAGCGGGCACAGGAGCAGGGGCAGAAAAACGAGCGCCCCGAGCACGTGAGCGCGGTGCTCGGTGAACAGCAGCGCACCCGCAATGACGAGAAAGCCGAGCAAGACGAGCCCCGCTCGCGACGTCAGAAAGCTGCCCCTTGGTTCATCGTGGTTGTGCGAATGCTCGTGCATCGACATGGCTGCTCCTATTCGACGATCAGGCGGCCGCGAAACATGCCCATGGGGCATGAAAACTCGAATTCACCTGGCTCTTTGGGGATCAACTCGACGGCAACGGTCTGGCCCGTTGGCAGGTCGGCGCTCTTCTGGAAATTGGCGAAGATCACCTTGTCCGAGCAGGATGCCGTTTCCTCCCGTCGGAAATTCAAGCGCACCGGCCGGCCGCTGCGCACGATGATGGTGTCGGGCGTGTAGCCGCCTTTCACCAGGATCATCGCCTCCTGATATCCGCCGCCGGTCTCAGTCGCGCGGAATCCGGTCGATCGCTTGAGCCAGAAGAACCAGACGATGAACGCGATCAGCGCCAGACCACCGGCGGTGACGATCCAACGATCGGGAGTCATGAGCCGGCCCTCCTGGGCTGGAAGAACCGCAGGCGATTGGCGTTGGTGACCACGGTTACCGAGCTGAAGGCCATGGCTGCCGCGGCGATCAGGGGAGACAACAGAAGCCCGATGAACGGATACAACACGCCCATGGCCACCGGGATGCCCAGCGTGTTGTAGCCGAACGCACCAACGAGGTTCTGCCGCACGTTACGCATCGTCGCCCGACTGATCTCGATTGCGGTGACCACGCCCATCAGGCTGCCCTTGATGAGCGTCACGTCGCTGGCCTCGATGGCGACATCGGTGCCGGTCCCGATGGCGAAGCCGACGTCGGCCTGCGCGAGGGCCGGCGCATCATTGACGCCGTCGCCCACCATGCCGACGGATTTTCCTTCGAGCTGTAGCTTTTGCACTTCGTGCGCCTTGTCGTCCGGCAGAACCTCTGCGAGCACGCGTTCGATACCGACCTCGCGTGCGATTGCTTGACCGGTGCGCTCGTTGTCGCCGGTCAGCATGACGACTTCGATGCCGAGGCCCTTCAGCACTGCAATAGCCGCCTTGGAGTCCGGCTTCACCGTATCGGCGACCGCGACCAGCCCGGCAGCCTTTCCATCGATCGCGACGTACATTGGTGTCTTGCCTTCGTTGGCGAGACGCTCCCAATCCGCCTGCAGCATCTCGATCGCGAGTCTCCGGTCGCGCATGAGCTTGGCGTTGCCGAACAGCACGTCGTGCCCGTCGATCCGCCCGCTCACGCCGTGGCCGGGAATAGCGGCAAAGCCCTCAGTATCGGTAAGAGTCAGCTTCCGGGCCTCGGCGCCCTTCACAATGGCTTCGCCAAGGGGGTGCTCGGAGCCGCGCTCAAGCGAGGCCGTGAGACGCAAGACATCCGTCTCGTCCTGGCCCGGTGTCACCACTACGTCGGTCAGCGCCGGCTCGCCCTTCGTGATCGTCCCCGTCTTGTCGAGAATGATGGCGTCGAGCTTTTCGGAGGCCTGCAGGGCATCGCCGGAGCGGATCAGTATGCCGTTCTCAGCCCCTTTGCCGATCCCGACCGTCAGTGATGTGGGCGTTGCAAGGCCGAGCGCACATGGGCACGCGATGATCAGCGTCGTGACGAATACGACAGTCGCATAGATGGAACGCGGCTCCGGTCCGAAATTGTACCAGGCGATAAAAGCGAGAACCCCAAGGATCATCACCGCGGGGACGAAGTAACCCGAGACGGTGTCGACGACCCGCTGAATTGGCGCCTTGGAGCCCTGGGCGTCCTTGACCATCTGGATAATCGTCGCAAGCGCCGTGTCCTTGCCAACCTTGGTAGCCGTAAACCGGAAGCTGCCCGTCTTGTTGAGCGTGCCGCCGATAACCTCGTCACCGACCAGTTTCTCGATGGGCATCGATTCACCCGTGATCATGGACTCATCGACAGCGCTCGAACCCGCGATGACTCTTCCGTCGACTGGGATTTTCTCGCCTGGCCGGACAACGACAACGTCATCCACGAGCACCTCTTCGACTGCAATGTCGCTCTCCTTGCCGTCGCGGATCACCCGTGCGGTCTTTGCCTGTAGCCCGATCAGCTTCTTGATCGCCTGTGAGGTCCGTCCCTTCGCCTTGATCTCCAGCGCAAGGCCAAGGACGACAAGCGCGACCACGACGTCGGTCACGTCCCAGAACACCTCAGCGAGCGCCATATTGGGAAATATGCCGGGCCACGCGACGGCGACGATCGAATACGCAAACGCCGCGGTGATACCTATCGCGATCAACGTGTGCATGTTGGCCGCGCGGTGCTTCAGCGCGTCCCACATGCCGGTGAAGAACTGCGACCCAGCCCAGATCAGCACTGGCAGGCTCAGCACGCCCAAAATCGCCCACACGATACGGCGCGTGTCGCTTCCCATCGGCATCCAATCGCGCAGGCCGGGAATCAGATCGGGATAACTCAGGGCCATCACCGGGAGCGAGATGGCTGCCGCGAACCAGAATTTCCGCATCAAGGTGCGGTACTCTTCCTCGTTCGCCGCTTCGGCGGGGTCGAGCACCTCGCTGGTTGCATCGATCTTCGGCTCCGCCACCCGATATCCCGCCGACTCGATTGCCTGGCGGATCGCTGCAAAATCGACCTTCTCCGGCTGGTATTCGATATCGACCGCATTGGGGCCGAGATTGGCGTGCGCCGAAACGACGCCCGGAGTCATCTGCAGCGCAAGCTCGATGCGGATGACGCAGGAGCTGCAATGCATGTTCTTGAGAGGAATTCGCGCGGTCGCGGTGCCGACGGTGTAACCAATCGCGCGGATCGCCTGCAGGATAGAAGTAATCTTCGTCCGCGAGGGATCGTAGTCGATCCTCGCCACCTTGGTGGCGAAATTGACCTTCGCGGCGATCACGCCCGCGATGGCGGTGAGCGCCTTTTCAATCGTTGGCGGACAGTGCGCGCACGTCATCGCACCGATCCGCAGATCGATCTGCTGGCGCGTCGTCGGAGCTTGTGATGCCGCCTGCGGGGCAGCACCTCCTGCAACAATCACGGCATCTGGCCGGTCATCCATAGGGGTTTCCAAGTTGGTTCTGTCGGCCTGCCCAGGAGGACGATCCACCTGGGCAGGAGACGACGGAATGCTGCTAATGCACGCTGGCCGAATACCAATCCTTGCCAACCAGATTGTGGGTTGTGCCGTGGTCTGGAATCCGGACGCTGGTGGGCGAGGTGAAGGCTTGATCGGCTGGAAGCTGCCATGCCCGATCGAGCCCATACATGGCGCCGCCCGCGATGACGACGGCGACGACGACGGAAGCGACGAAGACTTTCATGACGCTCTGCCGTCGACGGGATGCAGCGCTCATCGCGCGCCTGGCTGCATCTGACCCGGCTGCATCTGACCCGGCCGCATCTGACCGGGCCCCATCTGACCGGGCCCCATCTGACCAGCCTGCCCAGGCATCATCGCCATCATGCCCATTCCCATGTGGGGTCCGAGCAACTCATCGGCCGCCTTCTTTTGATCGTCCGAGAAGGTGCCGTAGAGCTGTGTGAAGGCGGCCTTGATCGCTCGAGTGCCTTCAAGCCGCGCCACAAGCCATCGCTCTTGCATGTCGAGACGGGCGGCGAGCGTTGGAGCTTGCTGTTGCCCGGCACCCGGCTGAGGCATCGTTGACGCACGCACCTCGCCGAGCTTTTTCGCGTTCGAGCGCAGCGCATCAGCGAAGGCGTTCCACGTCGTCGCTTGAGCCTCGGTGATCTTGAGCTCTGCCCGCAGGAAAGCGATTCGACCTTCGACTCGGTCAATGGTGGCCATGCCGGCTGAGCCAGACCCCATCATCCCCATCATGCGCATCATTCCCATCATGTTCATCATGGGCATATCGCGCATCATGTTCATCATAGGCATGCCGCCCATCATTCCCTGCTGTCCGCTTGATCCAGACTGACCGGCGGGGGGCGTCGGCTGCGCCGGTGCAGGCGCCGGGGATGCAGGCGCCGGCGATGCGGTCCCCGCTGGGTGGTGCGGATCGTTGGCAGGGGCCTGAGCCCATACCGCGCCGCTGAGCGCGATTGTCGTCATGGTCGCGAGAATCATTCTTTTCATGGTCCTTCTCCTGTTTCAGTTTGGGTCGAAGAGGTTTGGCGGACGCCGAGTTTGTCGAGCGTCGCCCTATCGGGCTCGCCGGTGAGCGCAAGGCGATGCTGCGATTGGTATTTCCGGATGGCAGCCCGCGTTTCGTTGTTCAGAACACCGTCGACCTTCAAGACGATGCCTTGCTTGTTCAATGCTGCCTGCAGGGCCTTGATGGCCGCCTCGGTCAACGCTGCCCGCGCAGGAGGCGACGCCAGACTGTGAGGGTGGCGCTGTTCATTGGCAGGGGCCTGAGCCCACACAACGCCACCACCGGCGGCGATTGCCATCAGGGCAGCGAGTATCAATCGCCTCATGGCTATGCTCCCGTTTCAATTCGAGTCGAAGACGCACCTTGGGCGTCCATATCTCGATTGCAGAGCGTCACTACGGTCTTGGTGCAGGATTGACGCGCTCAACACTCAGCAGAGCGCACCTAGGGAGCCGCATGAAACGACACGCGCAGCGGGCACAGCCCGTTGCCCGGACGGCGGCTCAGGCAAATAATCGCGGCGGTCGGAAATCGGGCGGGGGCTCTAGCGAGACGATCTTGCCTTGAATAGACAAGCCGGGGCTGCTCGTGGCATCCGGCAGCTCGATGCGGCCGCTCACAGCATCGATTGCGGTCGAACACGCGACACAACATCCGCTTGCGCAACCAGTGCCGTGGCCGCAAACCCCACAACAATGCGCGCCACGTGTTGCGACGCCGATTTTCGACGCCGAGACTGCCGTCACTTCAGCCACATGCGTGGTCTTGAGTCTGATCGTGACCGAACCAGTGATGCCGCTCGAAGTGTGTTGCTTGGGACAAGCTTCAGCGACATTCGGCATAAGCGTCATCAGCACCGTGAGAACAGCTACCGCCCAAACGATCACCGCCAGGCGGTGCCCGGGATACGCTTGCGACTGCGCTACGCTCGATCGGTCGTCCATGACGCGAAGCCTCTTGGCCTTACCAATCGACGGTTCGTGGTAGCGGACATTGATGCAAGTCAACTGTGAGCCTAAGAATTCTTCATACGGAAGTCCATACTTTGAAGCAGGTGCGGAAGAGACAAAGGTTCTAAATTCAGCTCCCACAAGGCAAGGATAAACATCCGAAATGAGCATTAAATTGTCTTTTCTGGGGGGCGCCGGGACGGTTACCGGGTCGAAGTACCTCGTCGAAAACGCTAAACACCGGACTCTAATCGACTGCGGCTTGTTCCAGGGCTTCAAGGCGCTTCGCCTCAAGAATTGGGCGCCTTTCCCCACCGATCCGCGCAGCGTCGATGCGGTCGTTCTCACCCATGCTCATCTCGATCATTCCGGCTACCTGCCGCTACTGGTCAAACGCGGCTTCACCGGTCCGGTATTTTGCTCCCATGCCACAGCCGATCTCTGCGCAATCCTGTTACCTGACGCCGGACACTTGCAGGAGAAGGACGCCGAATTCGCGAACCGCCACAGCTACTCGAAGCACAAGCCTGCCCTGCCGCTCTACACCGATGAGGACGCTCGCACCGCTCTCACGCACTTGAGGTCGATGCCATTCGATGAGGAACGGACGTTGCCGGGGGGAGCGGTGATCCGGCTCCGGCGGGCAGGTCATATCCTGGGTGCAGCATCGATCCAGCTCGATTGGGCCGGAACCAGGATCGTGTTTTCAGGAGACCTCGGTCGATATGACGATGCAACGATGGTCGATTCAGCGCCCGTAGAGCATGCGGATTACCTTCTTGTTGAATCGACTTATGGCAATCGCCGTCACGATAAGGGCGACCCGGCAGACGCTCTCGACGAGATCATCAGCAAGACGGTACACCGCGGAGGAAGCGTAATAATCCCTGCCTTTGCGGTCGGGCGGGCGCAAAGTCTCCTATTTCATTTGCAGAAACTGAAGTCCACGGGGCGACTGACAAACGTTACGGTATTTCTCGATAGTCCGATGGCAGTTGATGCGAGCGAGATCTTTTGCAAGGGCATCAAGGACCATAAGCTTTCAGAGGCCGAGTGCCGTCATGCCTGTGCTGTCGCCCAGTATGTGCGAAGTGTCGACGAATCAAAGGCCCTCACAGCAAATCCCATGCCAAAGGTAATCGTCTCTGCAAGCGGAATGGCGACCGGAGGGCGCGTGCTGCATCATCTCAAGGCCTATGCTCCGGACCATCGAAGCACGATTCTGTTTGCGGGCTTCCAGGCGGGCGGCACCCGCGGCGCCGCAATGGTGGCCGGCGCCGAAAGCATCAAAATCCATGGTCAATATGTGCCGGTGCGCGCGCAGGTGAGCAACCTCGACATGCTCTCCGCCCACGCCGACGCCGACGAAATCCTGCGCTGGCTGCGCGGCTTCAAGGCGGCGCCACGAATGACCTTCGTCACTCACGGCGAGCCGGCCGCGTCCGATGCGCTGCGCCATCGCATCGAAGAGGAGCTTGGCTGGCGGTGCTTGGTTCCGGACCACGGCGAAAAGGTCGAACTCATATGAACGAACAACATGGCAGTTCGACAGCCGCCCGCGCGCCGTCGGCCTCGAACGTGGTTCGCGTCCGCCGGCTCGGTCTCGATACCCAATACGAGGCCGTCGTCTTTATGCACAAGGAGTGTCACGTCTGCCGGTCCGAGGGATTTGGCGCGCACGCGCGGGTCTTGCTGTGCAACGGCAAGCGGCAAGTGATCGCCACGCTCTATCAGGCGACAGGCAATCTCATTGCGCACGATGAAGCGGCGTTGTCCGAATCCGCGTGGGCGCGGCTTGGCTTAATAGAGGGTGACAGTATCACGGTCGCTCATCCTGCTCCGCTCGATTCGCTCAGCCACGTTCGCAGCCGAATCTATGGCCACGATCTGAGCGAGGCGTCGTTTCATGCCATTATCAGGGACATCGTGGACGGAAAGTATTCCGATATCCATCTGTCGTCGTTTCTGACCGCCTGCGCGGCCCGTGCGCTCGATCACAAGGAAATTCTCGCGCTGACGCACGCGATGGTGGAGGCCGGCGAGCGGCTGCGGTGGCCGGCCGGCATTATCGTCGACAAGCATTGCGCCGGCGGTCTTCCCGGCAATCGCACCACCCCGATCATCGTGGCGATCGTGGCGTCGCTCGGCCTCATGATGCCGAAGACGTCGTCGCGGGCGATCACGTCGCCCGCGGGAACTGCCGACGCCATGGAGACGATGGCGCCGGTCGAGCTCGACACCGCCTCCATCCGCCGCGTCGTGGAGCGCGAGGGCGGATGCGTGGTATGGGGTGGCGCGGTCAAGCTGAGCCCGGCCGACGACATCCTCATCCGCGTCGAGCGGGCGCTCGATCTCGACACCGAAGGGCAGCTCATTGCGTCGGTGCTGTCGAAGAAGATCGCCGCTGGCTCGACCCACCTGGTGATCGACCTCCCGGTCGGCCCAACCGCGAAAGTGCGCAGTCCGGAGACCGCCGAGATCCTGTCGCGTGATCTGGTCAGCGTCGCTGAGACATTCGGGCTGCGCATCAAGGTGATGCTGACCGACGGATTGCAGCCGGTCGGGCGTGGTATCGGGCCGGCGCTCGAGGCGCGTGACGTTCTCGCCGTCCTCCAATGCCAGTCCGGTGCCCCGCCAGATTTGAGGACCCGATCGGTGGCGCTTGCCGGTGCCTTGCTTGAGCTCGCCGGTGCCGCGGCCGCTGGCGTCGGCGAAGCGATGGCGCTGAAGACGCTGGAAGACGGTCGCGCCTGGGCGAAGTTCCAGCGCATCTGCGAGGCCCAGGGCGGAATGCGGGTGCCGCCGACGTCGCGCCAGCAACGCCCGGTGCTGGCGGAGCGGGCAGGCCGCGTGCATGCCATCGACAACCGCAGGATTGCGCGGCTGGGCAAACTGGCCGGCGCGCCCGACGACAAGGCGGCCGGCGTGGACCTGCATGTTTCGGTCGGAGATCCGGTGAGCGTCGGGCAGCCCTTGTGCACGGTTCATGCCGACTCGCCGGGCGAGCTTGCTTATGCCTTCGATTTTGCCGCCGCGAACCCCGACATCATTGCGGTGCGCGAGTCATGACCGCGCCCCTCGTCGTCGCGATGCCGGGTAATGACGCGATGACGCAACGGCTGGCGCGAACCCTTGAGGCCGACCTCGGCCAGATCGAGCTGCGCGCATTCCCCGATGGCGAGACCTATCTGCGGTTTCTGACAGACGTCGCGGGGCGTGCGCTTGTCATGGTTTGCACCCTCGATCGTCCGAATGAGAAGATCTTGCCGCTGCTGTTTGCGGCTGCGACAGCGCGCGAGCTTGGCGCGGCAAGGGTCGGGCTCGTCTCGCCGTATCTCGCCTACATGCGGCAGGACCGGCGCTTCAAGCCGGGAGAGGCGGTGACCTCTCGCGAGGTTGCCCGGCTGTTGTCAAATGCCTTCGACTGGCTGGTCACCGTCGATCCGCATCTTCATCGCTACGGTTCGCTGGCTGACGTCTACCGTATTCCGACCCGCGTCGTTCATGCCGCACCCTTGATATCGCAATGGATCAGGGCGCACGTACCAAACCCGCTGATCATCGGGCCAGATAACGAGAGCGAACAGTGGGTCTCGGCCGTTGCACGCGATGCTGGCGCGCCTTACGCGGTCCTGGAAAAGGTGCGTCGCGGGGACCGCGACGTGGAGATTTCAATCGAACGGCTGCAACACCTTAACGGGCGGATGCCCGTCCTTGTCGATGACATGATTTCGAGCGGACGAACGATGCTCGTGGCTGTTCGCCTGTTGCAGGAACGCGGAGCGCCGAAACCGGTCTGTATTGCGGTCCATGGCTTGTTTGCAGACCGTTCCGACGTATTACTCGCGCAGGCTGGCGCACGCGTCGTCACATCAAACAGCATCGCGCACGAAACCAATGACGTCGATGTTGGGGAAATCCTCGCCAACGCGATCGGCAAGGATGCGCATTTTGTTCCTGAGCTCACTGACCAACCGGAGGTGATGCCATGATGACGGACAATTGGATGTGGGGGACAACCTACGGCCTTACGCATTGGATCATCTTTGTGGTGATGGTTGCGGTCGTCCTGTACCCGACCGGGCGGATTCTCAGGCGGCTTGGCCTGTCGCCATTCTGGTCGGTGCTGGTGTTTGTCCCGCTGGTCAATTTGATTTCGCTTTGGGTGCTCGCATTCAGCGATTGGCCAGTAGATGAGGCAATCGAACAGAATCGCGTGCTCCTGCGAGCCACGATAAGCGGTGACAAGACAGCAAAATCCGTGCACGGCGCAGCACAGACATTTGGCCTCGACAATCGGCATCTTGCCTGTCCTGAAAAGATAGCCGAACTCCGATTCCGCAGAGATCGGCACGGGTGGAAAGCAAGTCGGAGGCGTCGTCGATCAGAATCTGTATTTCGAGCTTGTCGACCGGCGCAAGATCGAACGTTCCCTTTCTCGCCAAAAAAAGGATTGGAACTATAGTGATGTGAAACGCGTTTGACTTGGATCAACGCGAGGTCGGCCAAAAACTCTATTCAAAGCAGATACTTGGGATGCTTCAGTCCAAAAAAGATGTAAGTCCATTTGGTTTTCGGCCATCGTAGCGCCGCTTCGTCTGGAGTGAGAAGGAGTCGTCATGAAAAATATATTGTTGCACATTCGCGCTCTTGCGGCGGTCGTTCTATTAGGCCTCACCGTCTCCGCGTGCGGCTATAATAACATTCCGTCTCTCGAGGAGCAGGCCAAGGCGAAATGGGCGGATGTGCAGAATAATTACCAGCGCCGCGCCGATCTCATCCCCAACCTCGTCGCCACTGTGCAGGGCTACGCCAAACAGGAAAGGGATGTGCTGACTGCGGTCGTCGAAGCGCGCGCCAAGGCGACCCAGACAAAGATCGATGTCTCGCAGTTGACGGATCCCGAAAAGCTGAAGCAGTTTCAGGATGCGCAGAATCAACTCTCGGGCGCGCTGGGGCGGCTGATCGCGATCAGCGAGAATTACCCCGACCTCAAGTCAAATCAGAATTTTCTGGCGTTGCAGTCGCAACTTGAGGGGACCGAGAATCGCATTTCAGTAGCTCGGCGCGACTACATTGAAGCGGTACGGGCGTACAACACCGAGCTCAAGACCTTCCCTGGTCTGCTTTGGGCGGCAACATTTTTCCGCAGCAACAAGCCGATGGCTGAGTTTGCGGCAGGCGAGAACGCGCAGACGCCACCGCAAGTGAAGTTCTGACCCGTCGCCCGATACATATGGCTGCAAAATGACGGCGAACTGGACCGTATTGCGCCTCGCGGGAGGACGAACGCATCCGGTCGTCACACTGATGGTGTTGTTGTGGGCGGTCGTTGCCGCGCTTGCTGTTGCTTTTCCGCCGCTCACCGGTCGTATCGTCGATCAGGCGAATATCATCCCAGCTGAAACGCGCAACGCGATCGAGCCGAAACTCGTCGAGCTCGAGGCCAAGTCCGGTATCCAACTTGTCGTCGCCACCGTCACCTCCCTCGAAAGCCAGGAAATCGAACCTTACGCCAATGAGCTGTTCCGCAACTGGAAGCTTGGTGAGAAGACGAAGAACAATGGCGTGCTGCTGCTGGTTGCGCCGAATGAGCGGCGGGTGCGCGTCGAGGTTGGGTACGGACTGGAAGGCACCCTCACCGATGCGCTGGCGAAGGTCATAATCGCCAATGCAATCGCACCTCGTTTCAAGGCCGGCGATTTCGGCGGTGGCATCTCACGCGGTGTCGACGATATTATTACGGTGCTCACCACCGACGCCTCCGAGTGGCAGAAGCGCCCCTCTTTGCGGCTTGATAGCCAGCAAACGAGCGACCCGGTAAACTGGTTCATCGTTGCGCTCCTGATCGCTCTCGTCACCTTGCTCATCGTTTCGCCCGGCTTCCGCTGGTTTTTCCTGAATGTGGCGCTAAATATTCTCGTCAATTCGGGCGGCTCACGCAGCAGCGGCGGCTCATCTCGGGGTGGGGGATTTTCGGGAGGTGGAGGCTCTTCGGGTGGTGGCGGGGCTTCGGGGAGCTGGTGATGAGCATTTCGGCGCAAGACCGCGAACGCATCTCCAACGCCGTTCATGCTGCCGAGGAAAAAACCTCGGGCGAAATCGTCTGCGTGCTGGCGCAGACATCCTCGGACGCTACGGCACTGCCGGTTCTTATAGCGGCCATTGTTGCGCTCGCATTGCCCTGGTTGCTTGTCGCCTTCACTGCAATGACTGTTCAGCGGATCTTATCTCTGCAGATCGCTGTATTTTTGGTGCTTGTGGTGTTTCTCTGTTTGCCACGAATACGAGTCGCGCTTATGCCGCGCAAGGCGCGCCGGGCTATCGCCTATCGTGCTGCCATGGAGCAATTCACCGTCCGGGGCATCTCGCGCAAGAAGGATCGCTGTGGGATTTTGATCTTCGTCTCAATGGCCGAGCGTTATGCGCGGATCATTGCGGACGATGGAATTGCTGCTCACGTGCCGCAGTCGGAATGGCAGGGGGCTATTGATGCACTGGTCGCACATATTTGCGAAGACCGTATTGCTGATGGATTTATTGCGGCGATCAACTTGTGCGGAAACGAGCTCGCGAGGCATTTCCCGCGCACCGAGGCCAAGCACGAGGAGCTGCCGAACCGGATATACCTGATCTGAAGCCGGCGACCACCGATCATCAAGCGCATTGCTCCGATATTGACTATCGTTGTCTTGGCAGCAGGTCACGAGGCCGAGACCGCCACCATCACTGCACACTCGTTGCGCGACGTGCGCTCGATCCTGGACGCCAATGACCTGCACCGCGACACCGCACTCGGCGAGAACGCGATCCGCAAGATGGAAGCTGCCGGCGAGAACAAAAAGGCACAAAAGTCTCCCAACTGGGCAGCCGAGTCCAACTGTGTGAACGGAGAAAACCCCGGGAAATCAATTGGCTGACGACGCAGTGCAGTGCGAACCGGTCTCTGCAGCAAAATCCCCGATATCAGGGAAAAACACAGGGAATCTTGCTCAAAGCTACTTGTTGGTGGCCTTTTTGAAGCCAATTTGGCGCGTGAATTCACCATGCAGCAGGGCAGTCGCCTCCAGCACATGAGCCACGCAGAGCGTGTTGTAGCCGAGGCGAACCAGATGGCCGGCGACAAGCTCCGCCCCGTGACCGTAGGCGTTCGCCTTGATGCAAGGCCAAAGCAGCCGAGGACCGACCGCCTCCTGCAGAATCCGCAAGTTGTGCGCCAACCGGTCGAGATGAATGACCGCAGTCGTCGGATGGCCGGCCATTGCGGCCGATACCGGAGTTCCCGCGCGGGCGCCCGGCGCCTGCGGTGCAGTGTTCGGCGATCGATCGTCTCGCTCTGGCTGCATCAAGGCATCGCGCCGGTGGGAGCACCGCGGCGGATCGGGCGTTTCTCAACGTAAGGCGAGGTCATGGCGGCGAGAAGCGCGGCATAGTCGGGGAGAAAGGCGAGCGTGTCACCCATCGCGACAGGACGCGTCGCTTCCGTCACGTCGACAATCATATAGTCGCTCGATGCACCGAGAATAACGATGCCCGGATCGAAGGGCTTCAAGCCCTCGATGCTGGCATCCTCGCGTCCAACGTTCAGAATGGCGCGCTTGACCAGTCCCCGGTCAGCGAAGACCGGCACGTGGCCAAAGGCATCCTCGCCGCGTTCGCCAACCGGCAGGGAAGGCTTGGTCTTCAATTCGAGAACTTCGGCGTGGAGGATGAAGCTGTCCTGGTGGGTGCCGGGCCATAGTCGCCGGTGGGTCGTTTCGTGGCCGAGCAGGATGGCCTCCCCGATGCGGACATGGTTGATCCGCTTCGGCATCCGTCCCGCAGCGATGAGCTCTAGCGCACTTGAGTTTCCGCCAGAAATCCACAGCAGCTCGATGCCGAACGAGCGTTCGATCGCGCAGGCGTAATCGACCAGAGCACCCATGTTTTCCTCGGTCGGAATGACGCCTCCAAAGCACGTGAGGTTGGCGCCAAGGCCTACGATGCGAATCCCTGGCAACCGAATCGCTGGTGCCACGAAAGGAATGAGATCATCTGGCCAAATGCCTTCCCGTAGATCGCCAAGGTCGACCATGACGATCACGTCGTGGGTTCGGCCGCGGCGACATGCCGCCTCTGACAAAGCGGCGAGGACCGAAAGCTCGGAGTTGAGGCTCACATCGACGGATTGCACGACATCTTCGACAAGGGATAAGGGCGGCAGCCGCAACAGCATGTACTGGCAATCGACCCCGGCCGCCTTGAGCTTATCGATGTTCATCATCCGCGACTCGCCGATCGAGGTGACGCCGCCGCGCAGCATAGCGCGGGCGACATCCGGATGGCCACAGGTTCCCTTGGTGACACCGGTGACCTCGATCCTATGCGCTCGGCACTGATCGACGATCACCCCAGCATTGTGCTCGATCTTGTCCAGATCGATCATGAGGTAGGGATAAGCCAAGTTCCTGCTCCAGGAGGCAACCGTCATGCTTCCAGCGCGCGCAGCTGGCGGACGAGAAAGCTCGCTACGCCGTGCCCGGTCGTGCCACGGCCGAAGCCGGCGTCAAGGCCGCATTCACGCGCCATGTCGTCTGTCACCTGCGTGCCGCCGGCGATCAGCACCAGACGCTTGCGCAGCCCGCGCTGCACGGCGGCTTCGTGCAGGCGGCGCATGTTCTGCAGATGAACGTCGCCGTGCGTGATGATGGTGGAGATGAGCACCGCGCGGGCGCCTGTTTGCTCCGCCATGTCGAGCGCTCGATCGATCGGTACCGAAGTGCCCAAGTAGTGGCAGCAAAAGCCATAGCGTTCGATGCCGCCGTGCTTGAGATCCAAGATCTCACGCAGACCCACCGAATGTTCGTCGGCGCCTGGCGTTGCGGCGATGACGTGGATACTCCGCGGCCGCACCCAGGCCTCGATCTCCGCGTCCGACAGCAGCATCTCCCGTTGCGGCAATGGCAGATCGTCGATCTTGACCGCAATCTCGATCACGCCCTTAATCTCGAATACGCTGCCTTCCGCCGGATGGATGAGTCGTCGGGCGATGACCTCGGGTTTTCGCAGCCCCATCTGACGCGCCATCTCGAGAGCGGCGACTTCGGCGATAGGTGGACGCTCGGGGACGAAAATCGTGACGCAGACGATGCCGTCGCCGTGCCGCTCGACCTCAGGGCGCAGGAGGCCGGCGGCTTTGTCGGCGAGCGGCGCCAGCAAGCGCTTCTCCACGTTGTCTTCCGGGTCCAGCTCATCGATGTACTGGATCTTGGCCGGATCACACAGCGTGCAACCGCCGTAGTCGCGACAGGCCTTGCCGGCTCCGGTTGCATAGATGTTGTGGCCGAAGTGGCTGCATACCGGCGCGCCGTAATCCGGCTCGCGCGCCACGACGGTTCCAGCAGCGACGCCGCCGTCCGGCTCGCGCACAATGCCATCGCCCTTGCGCTCGGGGAAATATCCGGAGTCGACAAACTGCCCGGTACCGACCGCGGCATAGTACCCGCCGCTGTCCAGAACCTCCTCAAGGAACAGGACCGCCCGCTCTTTGAGCTCGCGGACCCGATCTCGCAGCATCCCGTCGGAGCGCAATGCGACGAGGTCCATCAGCCCGTCGAGCCCCATGAGGGTCTGGCGGGCCGTGTTCACGCCCGCAATGTTGTTATAGTGCCAAGGCACGTTGCGGCCTTCGTCTGGCGTGATCGTGCTCTGGATGTCAGCGGAGGTGAGGCGCGAGATCAACGTGTCTAGAACGTGGGTTACCGTGGCTTCGCGCGTGTCCGACTCGATATATCGCGTGTTCTGTTGCGCACGGAAAATATAGCCAGCGAACAACTCGCGCAGGGCAACGGCATAGGGCAGGTCGAGGGATAGCTTGGGCGCCGGCGGCGCGGTTGGCGGAACGGTGGAAAGAGCGATCTGATCGGCGGGCATGCCGGCTGCGCGCGAATAGGCGGTGTTGATCGCGTGCTGCACGAATAGTTCCGGCGTCACCTTCCACGCCTCTTTCGCGGTGGCGTTCGCATTGTGGGCCCCATCGATCTGAAGCAGCCCGCCATCGGCCATGATTTTCTTCGCCTCAGCAGCATCGACGAAGGAGCGATGCACGTTGATGCCGCGATAGAGCGTGTTGTACTGCGGATCCTGGTGTGCCCCGTTCACGCCCTCTTCGACGAACAGCACCGCAATCTCGGGGCCGGCGACGCCGCTCACGTAGGAATGGAAGTTGATTGGTCGGCCGACTTCTTCCTCGATTGCGTCGAGCGCCTTGCGCGTCGCGCGAATTTGCTTGCGCGTGATAGGGATTCCGCCGACTCCCTCCGGAGTTCCCTCGATCAGTCCATCGAAATGTGACTGCCCAGCGGTGCGGATCACCATAATGTGGTCTGCGCCGTGCCACGCTGCCATGCGCATGCGGCGCAGGTCGTCTTCGAACCGCCCGGAGGCAATCTCGGTGGTGATAACGCAGTCGCATTGCGGGTCGATGTCGCCGAACGAATGCGCGGCCGGCAGGGGCACCGAACTGTTGAGATCGGCAGAGGCGTTCCGGAAGACGAAGGGGCCGAGGCGATGGTTCTCAATTCGACGACGCCAAGTCCAACCTTTGCGCTTGGGACGGTAGCGGTCGAGATCATTAAGGACTTCCCGCACGTCGAGCTTGTCGTCTGGCGAGAGTTTCATGCGCCGATCTCCGCCCAGTGCTGTCCCGCCAACAAAGCGACGCCAGCCTCGCGCACGGAAATGCCTTTGCGTTTCGCCAGCTCGAGGACAAGGCGGCCGGTGCCGCGGCCGAGAAGCCCTCTCTCGACAAAATGCCCGACGAGAGCCTTTGCTTCGAGGCTGGAGAAGCCCATGCGCAGCAGCACCGACCGCTCGATTGCCGGCGTGGTGTGGGTGCGCGCCTCCTCGATCAGCGGCGCGACAATCCGCTCCACCAGTGCCCAGAAATGATGATGCAGCGCTTCGTCCGACATGACGCGGAGCCGCTGCCGGCGGATTTCGAAATCATCCGGCCTTTCTGAGGACGTCATGGATGGCTTCCTGTACGAATGACACGCTTGTTCGAGTTTCAGCAGCGAGGTACGTGAAGTCCGCGTCGTCAAGGCGTGCCCCCTCGGGTACATGGGCGACGGCGTTGCGCAGGTAGGATTTCCGAACCCGCTCCAGGTCAACTTCGACGACGCGGAGCTGTGCCGGGTGCTCGGGGATCACGATGCGGCGGCCGGGTTCGTTCCCCGCAGGATCGCCGCGGCTGACTTCGACCCCCAGCCGCTTGGCGAGGGAAAGCTGCGCGATCGGATGCTTGCCCGCGCCCGTGTACTCGGTCTCCTGCACCACGACGATCCGGTCTGCGTCGAGCTGCCGCGCAACTGCGAACGCGGCGGCGAGGGAGGTGTTGCCGGCCGGGCCGCGCTCAAGCCCCTCGAGTTCAGCGAGAACCTGAGTCGCGTAAAACACCTCGCCCTGGGTCACCGTCAGGAAACGGTCAATATAGCGCAGTGGCCGCGCGGCGCTGCGCGGTACGTCCACGCGGTCGGGCCAAGTGGTGAACGGCAGGGAGAAGCCGGTGTGGCCGGTGGTGAACGATTTTCGGTTGAAATCGCGATCCGAGGCCATGTGCAGACCGGCCAGATCAACGCTGACCGCGACGACCGAAGCATCAGTGGCCCCTGCCTTTGCTAGGCCGCGTGCTGTGCCCGTGAGGTTGCCACCACCCGCATGGGTGACCAACACGACATCGGGGAACCGCCCCGTGCGCGCGCGAACTTGTTGCGCAAGCTCGAGACCGAGCGTCTCGATGCCGAGGATCGAATGGGGCGCGTAGAGCGAGGCGTTGAAGAACCCCGTCTCCTTCAGTACCCGCAAGAAGACGTAGAACAGCTCAGGTCCCACCGATAGGCGGATCACTTCCGCGCCATAAGCCTCGCAGGCGCGCGTCTTTTCTGCGATTTCCGGTTGGGCCACGCCGTGGCTGTCGAGCGCCTCCTGCACGACGATGCAGCGCAGCCCGGCCTTCGCTGCCTGCGAGGCCACTGCTGCACCGTAGTTCCCGCTCGTCGCCGCAGCGACGCCTTCGTAGCCGCGCCGTTTTGCCTCATGAACGGATAACGAGGCTCTTCGGTCCTTGAATGAGCCGGAGGGATTCTTCGCCTCGTCTTTGACGAAGATGCGCGCCCCTTTGTTCGTTGGCGCGAACGAGCGAACGAGCGCGGTCACGTTCTCAAGCTCGACGAGCGGCGTGTCGCCGACGGCCGTGCGTCGCTGCACTGCGTGCACCTCAGCAATGTCATAGCCGGTGTCGGACAGCAGCCGCTCGTAATCGAAGGCAATCGCACCTGTTGCATATCGGTCGTAGTCCAGGCCGATCGATCGCCGCACAATGTCGGTTTGCTCGGCCATGATTTCCGCGTAAGCGGGTTCTCTTGTCATCGGCAATGGCCTCGCTGCCGAAGGATCGAGCGCACCTCGCTCCCGATCATTGTCAGCTCAGGGAGTGGGGCGCCAAAGCCGTGTGTGTAGGCTGGATTGATCTCAACGAGCGTGCCACGCAGGCGACGGCCGGCCGCCGTAATGACCTCAACCTGTGCGCCGATAACCGCCGGCTCGGCGAGGAAGCCCTTGACCCGCATCTCAAGCGGGACGCGAGCGGTATCCTCGGGGACCTGCGGGGCTCTCTCACCTGCTGGCAGGACGATCCGGTGGATCTCGACCCAGGTTCCCTTGGCGAAACGGTCAGTCATCGATATGCGCCTTTATGCGACGGCGGACCAAGGATCGTGCATCGCCGAGCAAGGCGGCGGGAGCCGGCAGGTCGGTCATGCAATGCAGGCCTGGCCGCGCGTTCATGACTTGCGGGATCACGTTGACGGCCAGCGCGGCGGTGGCAACACCACCCGGAATCTCCGGACTGCCGGCAAGGCAAACATGCGGTGTCCCGAAGATCTCCACGGTATCACCGGTTTCGACACCCTCCACTTGGGGGTGGACTTGCTGAGGATGGACGAGCGTGATCACGGGCGCTCCTTCCGCGTAGCCAACCGCAGTGTGAAGACAGCCGGCGACGTGGCCTGGCTCGATGGTGACAAAGGGCGTTTCGCGCCGCACGCGCGATATGATCGGCTCGCGCTGTTCCTCGATCCGCGCGATGCGCCAGCCAAGGGCGCGACCAATCATCTGAATCGATTCGGGGAAGCCGACGTGGCCGACCACGGAACCATCCGTAACGCCGGCGCGGAATGCCTCAGGCCTAAGGCCAACGCCCTGCTTTCCAAGCACCGTTGGACCATAGGGTGAAAGATCGTTGATCCGTTTGGCGCTGACCGATCTGACCTCCGCGCACACGCCGCTGAGCACGACGACCAGGAGATCCAGCATGAATCCAGGGTTGATCCCGGTGCCGAGAACGGAGACGCCGCGAATTGCAGCGAGCCGATCAATCTCCGCGGCTGCCTGCGGCGCCCGGTATGCCGGGAAGGCCATTTCCTCGGCGATTGAGATGACATGGACGCGGCGGCGCACGCACGAAACTATCTCGTCCGTGGCATCGGCCACTGTGGAACATGTCGATTGGATTGCTACCTCGGGCCGCGTCTCTTCGATCACGGCATTGAGATCGTTGCTGATGGACAGGCCGAGTTCGTGGTCGAGGCCGATAGCGCGACCGAGGTCAATTCCAGCGCGTCCCGCCCTCCTGGCGTAGGCGCCGACGAGCTGCAAACCATCCTTGCGAAGCACCAGCCGGGCGATACCTGATCCCATCTGCCCGGTTCCCAGCACCAGGATACGGATTGGATCACGCATGCGAATGGGACTCTGTGTTCGGCACAAGCTCAGCGGTCTGTTACCCAAACCGTTCCGGCATAATCGTCGTGGGGATTTGCGAGACTCACTCGAGGACGAATGAGATCTTCGCGTTGATGCGATAGGCCTTGATTTGGTCTTTATCGACTGTGGCTTCAAAGTTCTCAATGTAAATGGATTTTACGTTGCGAACCGTCTTTGACGCATGCACAATAGCCTGTTGGGTCGCATCCTCCCAGCTCTTCGTCGATTCCGCCAACACCTCGATTACTTTAAGAATCGCCATGGCACCCTCCTCATCGTTATTTGTTAAAGTGTCATTCATGAAAATACAGAACCCGCTTCGGTATGTTGATTCATGTCAATTTAGGAGACAAGAATGTGCAGCATTTGTCTATTCGTTCGATCTCGGCTGGAACCTCGATTAGCACGCTTGTCAGCCTAGCAGCGTTGCGTTGCACGACAGCTCGCAGCTCATGGCTTTCAGTTCTTTGTGCGGGAGCCCTGGTCTTCGATATTGAAGATCCAAGCGACGATCTGCGCGATGTCGAAGCCGTCGCTTGCTTCTCTCCAGGTCCGGCTGTCGTGAAAATTGCGATCGTGGCGCGACGACGTATCGTCCGTGCGCTCCGACTGAATCGTTGCGCGGATGGCCGATAGGCGGCGCTGCCATGCCCGCATGTTGTCTGGTGTGCAGTCCACCCAGCCAAGCTCGGCCGTGCGCGCCCTGATCACGGGACCGCGTAGCAGATGCTGGCCTTCGCGCAGCAGGATTGGGACGCCAACGGAAATAATCCGCTGCCGGACGCGGACGTTCCGGCAAACCTCTTCTTCGACCGCGGCTGCGAGGGCTTCGGGCGCTGTTTCGATGGCGGCAGTCAGGGTCGCGCAAGCTTGCTTCAGAAGGTAGGCCTCAAACAACAGCTTGGAGAGCCGGGGCGGTCCCAGAATCTCGAACGCCACCGCTTCGCCGTGTTCGAGCTCCAGCGTTCGCAGCCGGTTGAGCGCCGCTTCCCTCAGGAAGCCCGCCCGATACGACGGCCCGGACACGCTCCCGTCAAGGGCGGCAATGACGTCCTTTCCCGTATTCCCGCCGCGCAACTCATGCACGACGCTTTGGGCGATCTCCTCGGGGGTTACCATCTCCATCTGGCCCAAGGCGGTAATGGTCGAGAACTCGGCGGCCGAGAACTGACCATTCTCGCCGGTATCAATGTAGACGCCGGTAAGCGTCTGTCCGGTGTCAGTGCCAAAGTCGCCTTCGGCGATCAGCGTGCCCTCCGCCGCGAGCGCAATAGCTCTTTCCGGTGGGCAATCGTACAGAGGAATGCTCCGCCCCGCGCGCCGGATGGGTCCGCAGCCGATCTCGCGCCAGCCAACGACGGCGGCGGGTTTGATCTCTTTCACGATGTGTGGACCGCCCGGCGTCCGCGCCATCAGGAAAGTTAAGAGCGTCTGCGCTCCAGCCAGGGCTGCCTTGGCCATTAAAAGCCGCGACGGCCGTTCTTCGCCGTGCGTATATGGAATATTCAGACCCATGCCACCGGTGCCAGTTGTTGCGACCTTGATGTATGCCTCTGTCCCAGCGCGGCGCATCGCCTCATGCAAGAGCTGTATGTGGCGCACAACTCGCGGGAGGTAGAGCGAGGACAGCATCATCTCCGTCTGCTCGACCCAGCTCTCGTGCGGCGCGCCTGTCGTGAGCGCTTCCTGTAAGGACGCCGCCCGTGCGTACAGATTCTCGTACCCGATGGCGGTCGCGGTGTTCATGCAGTCGACAACGATCCGAGCTGGCGTGCCGTCGAGGCCGGGAGCTGCGCCTGTGATAACCTGGACGAGAAGAGAGGACACGACGATGTCCTCATCCATTGGATCGAGAAAGTCGGCGATTAGGCGCTGACGCTTGCGGGGCTGCGCGAGAACGGGCGCGTCTGCATGCTCGTTGTCGCTTCGCCATGCGGCGCGCAAGAGTACATCACCCCACACTGAAACGATGCTCGTTGCTATTGCCGGATGTTCGTTGCGTAGTTGTCTGGCCGCACTCTCGGCATTGGACTTCTGGCGCGACGCGACGACCAGAAGTGCCGGACCTTCCGCAATCAAGGCGCGACATACCGCCATGCCGATGAGGCCGTGTCCGCCCAGAACAAGAATGCTTTTCCCCGAGATATCCATTAATTGCCTCTTTCGACCAAGCCAGCCGATTGCTGTCGATGATGATCCGACTGCGCGCGATTGCAGAGTACCTTAGAGAGGTTCTCAAATGAGTGGGCCCAAAAAGGACTTGAGGTTCGTGAGCCAGGCACAAAGTTGACTGCAAGCAAGTGCGGAGCGAGAGTCTGCATCATCAACGTGTTCGGGTTTGAGCTTCTCAGATGGATCGGAGGTTGTGAGCCTCGCCTCCGGTATCGTTGTTGTCATTCCCTGACCATGGGCACGAATATGACAACACGCATTCCTGAACTACTCCGCTGGCGTGGCTGTCACTGTCCGTCTTGGACTAACGCGAGTGACTTGCTCGTCGGCGCGCGCAAGATGAGAGCGAATTGCTGGGAAATCTTCGAGAGTCAGGGTTTCTCGCGTCAGGAGTAGCTCGACGCCTTTTTCGAGATCGAGGCGGCGCGTCTGTAAAGTCTCTGTCGCACGATCGAAGGCCTCCGCGATGATGTCGCGCACGGCCACGTCGATCTCCCGCGCGGTGGCCTCGGCGGCCTGGACGGCGTTGGTGTGTACGCCAGGTAGGAATGATCGCTGCACTGGCGCATACGCCCGCTGGCCGACCTGTTCGTCCATGCCGTGACGTGTGACCATTTCGAAGGCGATTTCGGTAGCGCGCTGGAGATCGTCTGCAGCGCCTGTTGAAACGTTGCCGGCGAAGATCAGGTTTTCGGCAGCCCGCCCGCCCATCAGAACCGCGATACGGTTCTTGAGATCGCTTTCGGCAAGCAGGAAGCGGTCTTCTGTAGGACGCTGGATTGTGTAGCCTAGGGCACCAACCCCACGCGGGATAATTGAGATCTTCAGGATCGGGTCGACGCCGGGCAGGCTTGATGCGACAAGAGCATGTCCCATCTCGTGATAGGCGACGCGGCGGCGCTCGTCCGGACTCAGCACCCGGCGTTTCTTTTCGAGGCCGCCGACGATTCGCTCGATCGCCGCTGTGAAGTCGTCTAGCGTGACGGCAGCACCATTGCGCCGTGTCGCGACGATGGCGGCCTCATTGACCAGATTGGCAATGTCCGCGCCGGTAAAGCCGGTCGTTAGACTCGCAACTGCATCAAGGTCAAGGCCCGGTGCAAGTTTCACTTTGCGCGTGTGTACCTTCAGGATTTCGAGGCGACCCTTGCGTTCCGGCCGGTCGACCAGAACCTGACGATCAAAGCGGCCGGCCCGCAATAAGGCTGGATCGAGAATCTCCGGCCGATTGGTGGCTGCGAGGAGGATGACGCCAACGCTTGGATCGAAACCGTCGATCTCTGCGAGAAGCTGATTGAGTGTCTGTTCCTTCTCGTCGATGCCGCCGTAAGCGCCGGGCATACGGCTGCGCCCCAAAGCGTCGAGTTCGTCAATGAAAATAATGCAGGGAGCGGCCTTTCGCGCCTGTTCGAACAGGTCGCGCACGCGGGCGGCCCCGACACCGACGAACATCTCGACAAATTCCGACCCGGAAATCGAAAAGAATGGAACGCTCGCTTCGCCGGCAACGGCTCGCGCCAGCAGTGTTTTTCCGGTACCCGGCGGCCCGACCAAAAGAATGCCTTTGGGCATGCGCGCCCCAAGCCGCCCGTAAGCCTTCGGATTACGTAGAAATGCTACGACCTCTTCCAGCTCGAATTTGGCTTCGTCGACGCCGGCAACGTCCTTGAAGGTTACCTTGGTATCCGTTTCGACGTAGACCTTGGCGCGTGACTTGCCGACCGTCATAAGGCCGCCGATGCCCTGTCTCTCAGCAACCCGGCGGAAAAGCATCATCCAGACAAAGTAGAACATGATAGTTGGAATGACCCAGGAGAGAATGGTCTGAATGAAGCTTCCCGATGGAGCACCCTTGACGACGACGTGTTGTGCGGCAAGTTTATCGGCGAGTTGCGGGTCGACGCGGACCGCATAGAACTCGCGCCTTCCGCTCGGCAATGGCTCTCTGAGCGTTCCCTCAATCGATTCCGCCCCAACCGTCACTTCGGTGACTTTGCCTTCGGCCAGTAGCTGCTCGAACTGGCTATAGGGGATCGTCTCGATCTGCGAGTGACCCACCCAGAGATATTGGAAGAGCAAGACACCGATCACAGCCGCGACCGTGTACCAGATCATGATCTGCCGTTTGCGAGCATCCGGTTCCATGGCTCACGTCACGATTGCCGTCGCGAGCTGTATCGTAACCAATGGCATCCTTCTCCTGAAACATGACGCGGAAGTTTGATTTTGCTCAATCAGTGTCAAGTATTGCGCGTTAAACATTTAAACTTGAAAGGGAACCTTTCGATGGATGCAGTTTTGGACTGGGAGTCCGCCCGTCGCTATCCGCGGGTCAAGTCCTGACGATGCCCATCTTCATTGCCAGCAATGCAATCTATCCTCTGTCGCTAATGCCGGATTGGCTGCGCGCGGTCTCGCACATCAACCCGCTAACCCACGAGGTGGATGCATTGCGCGCCTTGATGCTCAGGGAAGTCATGTCGGACCACGGATTGTCGGTCGACTTCGGAACCCTTCTGGGCATTAAAGCGCTGCTGACCGCCATAGCAGGCGCGAATGTATGCTCGTATGCCCGCATGGGATATTGAAGGCAGCACGCTAATAACGGCCATGGCGCATCCGATCAGCTCGGTTAATGCTGAAGAACCAATCAGCAGGCTGCCAGTGCCGAGGGTCGCGTTACATCGGGTGGCCCGTGTTGTCTCGCCGCATTGCTGCGTGGATCAGGAGAGTAGAATGGATAAGATATTGACCCTGGTGACGTCCCTTGTACTTGTTAGCGCGTCGCTTCACGCGAATGCTCAAAGCATTTCGGACGATGTCACACCGGCCAAGGGCCGTGCTTTTGCCTTATTGGTCTGCAGTGCGTGTCATGTGGTTGCATCCGATCAACAGTTTGCGCCAATTCTGCGTAATCCCGGTCCCGCATTTCATGCGATTGCAAACAAGCCAACCACAACGGCAGAATCCCTGCGAGTATTTTTGAGCACGACTCATACGACCATGAATACTCCTTACAGCATGCCGAACCCCCAACTGGCCGACTATCAGATCAATGAAGTCATTAGCTACATTCTGAGCCTCCGGAGCCGCCATTGATCTTTGTTTTCCTCGCTGCGCGCGGCAAGAGTTCTGGTCGGTGGTCGAAATGCGCGTGCGATGGGCTCGGATTGCTCCCATTCACCCCTCCGCATTGCACTCCCGCCTTGACCGCGAGTGCGCTCCAATCTGCGGCGGTAGACGTTGTGCTCGACCGGCCATGCTGACCGACATCGCGCCAATCAGCTCTGCCGGGCAGTGCCGCGTGACATGGCCGGCGATTGCACTGGCCGGCGATTGCACCGGAAAGGCTCGATTGACCCAGATCAATGCCATTCTTGCTAGCAGCTCTGATCGTGATCTTGGTTTCGCGTAGGCTCATTGTCGGGTGCGGTAGCACGGTCGGTGGATATTGGATCTCTTGGAACAGCGGCCGTGGATTGGGACATGACATCCCGAGGTCAAATACGAACTCTTGGATTGCATTCAATGCGGTGAGCGAGGCGCTCTGAAAGAACAGTCGCAACTCGGTTGGCACCGGCAATCGCGTGGAGACAGGCCATGAGCACCACTGGGCTATCGACCTTTGATGAAACCGTGCAGTTGTCCAATCAGTGGCTCAACGAATTGATGCGTGCGGTCGGCTGGGACGACAAATACAGGGCCTACCGCCTGTTGCGCGCGACACTTCATGCCTTGCGTGATCGGCTCACGGCGCACGAGGCTGTACAGCTCGGCGCACAGTTGCCCATGCTCATTCGCGGCCTCTATTACGACGGCTGGCACATGAGGGATGTGCCTCGCGCGGAGCGCACGAAGAGTGCGTTTTTGAGCCATGTCGAAGCAGCATTCAAGCAGGACCCGAACGCTGATACCGAGGGGCTGGTGAAGGAAGTGCTTGGACTCCTGGCGCGGAGGATCTCACAGGGCGAGATCGATGAGGTAATGCACATGTTACCTTCGGAGGTGCGCGCTCTCTGGCCCGCGTCCGCTGGGCAAGAATAGAAAGGCAGCCAGAATGCTCAAAGATCTTAATGTAGACCAAGCCCGCTTCGTCGCGATCCTGGCGAGAACCGCACGAATGCAGCGCGACTCGTTCCTGGGCAATGTTCCGGAGGATGATCTTGGCGGGTCGCAACCGGGGCGGGGGGAGCACAATCCAACCGCGGAACTGGGATTCGATCCGCTTCCACCAAAGGCATCGCAGACGGCAGCGTTGCGCGACGCAATCGCCACACTATCTCAGGTGGCGCGCCAGGAGCTGTATGCGTTGATGCGCATCGGCCAGGGGGACCTCGCCGCAAAGACATGGCATCACGGTCTTACCGAGGCGGAGGTGCTCGGCGATGATGCGATCTTCGCCGCAATCGTCGAGGATCCCGACCTGCACGATCACATCATGAAGGGTCTTTACGAAGCCAAGCTCTCCTCATGAGATCAATACGCCGCCGCGGCCGGGACTTGACGAATTGCACCAGCGGGGTGGGGGAGGCGGTCATTATGGAATTGCCAGCCACCGAAATTCGGAGCGGAGTTCTGCCGCAAGCGCGTTTGTTCGTTGTGGGCCGATCACGGCTGTGAATGAAGGAACCTTCAGTGCAAGACTACGATGCTTCGATAGCCGGCGCGCTTGACGCTTTGCGTCGGGCCCAGTTCGGCCTGACGGATGTCGTTCGACGTGCACAGGGAAGTGCGCTTGGGGTGTTTGGACTTGACCCTGTTGAGTGTTCGTACCGGGTCGTTGGATCGGGGTCGTGTTGGCGTCTGCGCGACTATGGCGATGCCGGCCACGACAACACCCCGACTGTTCTCATTGTGGCCGCGCCCATCAAACGGCCCTATATTTGGGATCTCGCCCCATCGGTGAGCATGATCCGCTACTGTCTGCGACAGCGTTTGCATGCCTATCTCCTTGAATGGATGCCAGCGTCACGCCATACGGAGAACAGTGGCCTTGATGGTTGTATGAAAGCCATTTTTGAATGCGTCGCGACGATCTCCGCCAAAACCGCGGGTGCAAAGCCGTTCCTTGTTGGACACTCACTCGGTGGTACGCTCGCAGCCATATTCGGCACGTCGGCGCCTGAAAACATCCAAGGGCTCGTGCTGCTGAGCGCGCCGCTGTGCTTCCAGCCGGAAGAGTATCCATTCCGCGACGGTCTCGTTTCCTTGATTCCACCAACTCTGTCTGAAGCCGATCCGTTTCCGGGCTCGCTCCTGTCGCACATGAGCGCTCTGGCCTCTCCAGACACCTTCGTTTGGTCACGGCTGAAGGACGCAATGTTAAGTGCGACCGATGGTCATGCCATGGAAATTCATGCGCGGGTCGAGCGTTGGGCGCTCGATGAGGTTCCCCTTCCAGGCAAGCTCGTCCATCAGATCATCGAGTGGCTCTATCGAGAAAACCGCCTGTGCCGCGGGACATTGAGGATTGGAGAGACGGATGTTGGGCCATCTCGCCTGTCAGCTCCCATGCTTGCGATTGTCAATACAAATGACGCAGTCGCTCCCCTGGCATCGCTCAAGCCCTTCACCGAGGCGATGCCGACAGGCGATGTACGCATCATTGAATATCCGGGCGAAGTGGGAGTCTCCCTGCAGCATCTCGGAATTCTGATTGGTCGCGAGGCGCAGGCGCAGGTGTGGCCGGAAATCATATCCTGGATCAATTCTCACGTTCGACTGAAATCCATTCCGTCAGTAGCCCAGCATGTCCATCCCGCAGGGGCTTGACTCGTGCCGTCAGACGCGGCTCTTCGCTCCTGGCAGTTGGGACCAATCAAGCCCAAGCTCCTCGCAGGCCCGACGCGCGACGCGCGGATCGAGAATTTCATGCGAGCCGCCAAGGGGGACCTCCGCCTTTCGGCCGTCCCGATGCACTGTGACCATGACATGACCTTCGTGGCGTTGCTGATGCTCATGCCGATCGAAGCGGCACCCTTGTTCAACCAGCCACTTTCGAAACGTTGCGCTTTCCATCGCCATTCCCCTGTTGTCTGCGTGACCGGGCCTCGAATCATGTAAGGCCGGCGATGTACTTGTCCGTCAATCCACCTCGTAACTACTCTGCATTCTGCTAGCAGAAACCAACGGCTTCTCACACTCGGGCACTAAAGCTATTGTTCCGGAGCGAAATGTATCTCCCTTGATCTGCGTCAAGCAAGCTCACACGAGATGATGTCAATCGATTTGACGGGTTGAGCGAACCCGAGAAACGGCATTGCTGAACGTCGTCTGCCGCAATAACACAACTGTCGAAAGATCGACTGATCCATCGCAAGGTGGCGCCGCGGCGTACAATGGAACGAGGACATGCGATGATACACATCACCCACGAGCTCAAAGATGAGTTTCCGGAAGAAGCTCGACTGATCGAGCGACTGATGAAAACCAATTATGAGTTCAGGCGCCTCGCGGCTCGCTACGACGAGGTCAACGGCAATATTCATCGGATCGAATCGGAAGAAGAGCCAACAACTGATGAGGTGATTGAAAGGCTCAAGAAGCGGCGTCTCAAGCTCAAGGATGAAATCGCAGCCATGATCGCCCAGCTGGAGCATCGAATGTAGGATCAATCGAGCGCGCGCGACGTTGGAGCGCGCTCATACGTCAACAGACATTCGCGCTCTCGACCGCGGACAACACGCTGTCCGGCAAGAGCACCGCGTGTTTCCGTCACAATCGTGCGTTGCGCTTCGCCGCCATCAGAGTGAAAATAAAGAACGACCCAGTCCTGCACTTTGCCCAATTCGTGGGCGCGTGCGGTATTGGAAAATAGGGCAGTGAAGTGCCAGCGGTCGCGATCAGTGTGGAGAATCGGAAGCCACGCCTCGTTCTTTGGATTGAAGCGCTTGGGTGCGATCTTCCTCAGCTGATCAGCCGTCACTTTCGCGCGATATTCGCGATCGACATCGAGCAGGGCCGCTACCGGCGGCTCGTCGGCGGGTGCGGTACGAACGGCGCGGATGCGCCTGAGCATTTGATCAAGGGCAGCGCGCAAGATGGCCAGCCGCCGCTGGCCGATTCCCGGGACCGCCGCCGCGCCCTTCTCATGCAACGCAGCCTCAAGCTGCTCGAGTGTCTCCACGTGAAGCACTTCGTGGAGGCGTTTGGCGAGTATCGGGCCAACCCCGGGGATCGTGCGGAAGACGTCGCAAGGCTCCCCTGAACCGCGCAGCCGCTCCAGGTAGGTCCAGCGGCCGGTGCGCGCCAACTCCGCCAAGCCGCCCGCAATGCGCTTGCCAATCCCCGGAATCTCCTCCAGAGCTTTGATCCCACCCGTGTCGAGCAGATCGCGCAGGTCCACATCCAGCGCCGCAACCGTGTTCGCGGCCCGCCGATAGGTGGCGACGCGGAAAGGATTATCATCCTGATGGGCGAGCAGGCTTGCGGCCTCGCGCAGCCGCTCGGCGGCAATCTCGTTGAAGGCATCCGATATGCCTCGTCCCGGCGGCTCAAGCATGCGTGGCGATCCATTGCATTTCAACGGGCCGATTGCGGCTTGGAAGGATCAGTCGGTCTCCATCGCACGCGATGCGCACCTCGATGTCGCGCTCTCGACCGAGGCGCCGAACCAACGCATTAAGCCGGCGAGCGTCACCTCCCACAATTTCCGTTCCGCAATGGGTAAGAACAACGCGATGCACATCCGCCTTCTTGCACCAGCCGAGCTGGGCCGTTACGGGACAGTGGCCGAACAACGTTCCGCCGCTCTTGCGCACCATTGAGCGAGTCATGGTCGCACCATCGCCGATATAGACGTTGATTCCGCGCAGCACATCCGAAGCGCTTGGCAGCCAAGCGACGTCCGGCAGGTAGAACAATGAGGCCGCCTTGGCTGACACGCGATAACCGACGGCCGGTGCCCGGATTGAATGTTGAACTGGATGGGCCGCGAACCCCACCCCATTGATTGCTACGGTTCTTCGTATTGGAATTATACGCCGATCGTTAATAGGATAGCTTCGGATCAAGTCCAAGGTCTCCCTTGTCGCATAGACAGGGCAGGGAGCGCCGTTAGCCAAGCCCCACGCATGATCGGGATGTGCGTGCGTGAGCACGATGGCGGTTGGCGCAATCGCCGTGAGCCGATCCAACCAGTCGGCCCCGCAATCGATCATGATGCGAGCGCCTCGTTGCCGGACGAGCAACGAACTGTGACGTTGATGCCGGCGAGACCGAAGATCAATCTCGCCGCGCGTGCCAAGAAAAGTCACCTCGAGCATCCGACGGACCCTAGAGCCTGAGCTGCATACCGGATTCATCGGGGCCGGAATCAGGCACAAGGCGCTTTTTCAACATCACCCAGGAAAGACCAATCGCATGCTCCTTCACGCTGCTCTCACCGCGATCTTCTTGGCTACCCTGCGTGCTTCAGCAGTCTTTGGCAGCAGCACCGTGAGTACACCATTGTTGACGCTCGCTTCGACCTTGTCAGCATCCACGCCATCCGACACCCGGAATGAACGGCGAAAAGCTCCGTAGCGGCGCTCTGACAAGAAGTGGTCGAGTTTTGCATCCTCTTGTAGCTCTCGCTTCTCTCCCTCGATCGTCAATGTGCCGTCCGCGAACCTGACGCTGACATCCTCTGGCGCCAGCCCTGGCAACTCGGCGGTCAGCTTGTAGTCATCCTCCCGCTCGACGATGTCGACGGCAGCCGTCGCACCAAAGCTAACCTCGCCTCGCCAATACGGCTCGACGTCAATGACCGACTTCCTGAACGGAACGTGCCAATAACCTCGCAAGAAGTCATCGAGCAGCCGGTCAAGCGCCGTCCGTAACTGTTCCGCCGCTTGCGGTCCTCGGTGCGCCTGTGGACGCCGAACCCTGTGCACCTTGACCGTCGAGTCCTTTGCTGAATCTTCCATGCTCAATTCTCCTCATCTGGGCCCAGAAGTCCGCGCAGCCCATGCTGCAGGCTCATAACCGGCAGCGTCGATTGCCTCGCGTGTCGCGGCAACGGCGCTGATCTGATCAGGTCGGTCCGGGTAACGTCCGGACAATCTCCTTGAACCGGTCCCACTCGGTTGCGGCCCAAATTTCGGTGCGCGCGTGGCCGAAGGTGCGGATAAGGGCGGACACTCGCGTCGCCGTCTCGATGTCGTCGGCGAGAAAGATATCAAGGTAGTCACATGGTCCAAGCACCGCATAGCTTCCGAGCCACTCGACGCTCGGGCATTCCGCTCGTATGGACTCCATCGCCTTGCGCTCAAGCTGCTCAAGCCCCCTCGGCGAGCCAACTGCCTCAGGGTTCAGGCGCGTCAACATGATGAAGGTTGCCATGGCCACACCTCATTCTGGCCCCTAATCAAGCTAGTACGCCCCAACATCGACGTTTTGACCTCGATCAACCGAGCGATCGCGGCCACTCATCGGCAGTTGCTCAATGCCGATTGAGAAGGACATCAACTTGATCGGCTTGCCATTGAATCGCCCACCTTCGTGAAAATCTGCGGGGCGCCAGCCAGAGGCGTCAACGCAATACCAGCGTCCGGGAGTTGCTCATGAGTGCCGATCACAAGATAACCGTTCGGCAGCAACTGATCGGTGAGGCGAGCGAGCACCTGTCGCTGCAACGGCTGCGCAAAGTAGGTAAACGCGACATAGCGGCAAAGGATGAGGTCGAAATGCAGAGTTGGTGCCTTGGACCGCAGGTCTTGGTGCAGGAACTCAAGTCCCTCGCGATGTTGTCGCCTCACGCAGAAGAGAGACCCAACCTGGTCGAACGCTTTTTCGATTAAGTATGGTGGCAACTCATGCAGGCTCGTTGCTTCAAAGCATGCTGACTGAGCGCGCTTCAACATTGCCTCGTCGACGTCCGTGGCGACAATTGATAACGGAACCTCCGGATACGAATTCGCCACCTCGAAATCCCAGAGGATTTTCAGCGTATATGGTTCCTCGCCGGAGGCGCAGCCAGCCGACCAGATACGAGCAGTCCGTCGTTCGCTCCGGGCACGCGTGGCTATGTCGGGCAGTACGCGCTGGCGCAAGACCTCAAACACGCCCCTGTCGCGAAAGAAGCGCGAAATGGTGATGTGGCAGCAATCGTCAAAGACGCACCATTCGGACGGATCGGCCTCAAGCCGAGCCCGATAGGCCACAAAGTCAACTAATCCAAGCTCTTCCATGCGGCGCTTGAGCCGCTTGCAAACCTGGCGGCGCACCTTGCGGAAGCCTGGCCAGCGCAGGTCACGCAACGGCAAAGCCCATTGCAGGAAGGCCGTGCAATCCCTATCGCTGCTCACAAGTCTCCTAATTCGGCTCGGTGACAATCGTTGCTAGGCGACATGGACTCCAAGCGTTGCCGTCTCTTCCGACGCGGCTTCTCGGTCGTGAATCCAATCAGAGTCGCTCGATTTCAAACTCTTCGCAGGAATAGCCAAGCAGCGACAAGCCCTCCTCCAAAAAATCGCCAACGAGAGGCGTGCCGAGAAGATAGCTCGCTGTGCGATTATTGTGAGCGCGAGCGGCCTCCTCACGCACAGCCGGCCAATCACTAGCTGAATAATCATCCCGCCCAAGCCATGCCAAGGCGACGAGGTCGATCTGCTCATCCTCTGATAAGGAGCTGATGAGAGAAGTGAGCTCTTCGAGCACCGGGTCGTCTGCATGGTCTTCCAAGACCGCAGCGCCTTTGTCATCGGAGGGATTCGATCCCGGATCCGGCTCGGTCACCTCATCCTTAGCGTCGAATTCCCGGGCTTTGATAATGACGAAGCACACTTTCTCGGGCGAGATCGTGAGTACGCCTTCATTATTCCCGCCGGCTGCTGTGTCAATGTCGCTCGATCGTGCTTGCATATGCATCACCGAATCTTTGGCACGTTGCCGTGCTCGAGGAAATCTCGCTCAATAGAATTGCAACATTCAATCGCAGGACTGTCTGCCGGCTCCTTGAGACAGATCAATCACGTTGCTATCCGGATCGGGCTACCGCCGCAGGACAACATTTGCTCGAGTTCTTTGACACAGATCAACGAGGACGAGTTGCTTCAGACGTTAACTTTATTCACCGTCGTGCGGAGGCAAGATTGGCGAAGCACAGCAGTGAAACGTCTACGGGCGCGGATCTGCCTACGCGATAAACCAGTCTACCGATGAAGCATGGCGGAGGGGCCCGTAGCTATCCATTCCGAACACCCCGGGGGAGACTCCGGTGCGACGGAAAGGGAGCGCGGGTCCTGCCTCTTTTTTTGAGGCCGTACGAGAGCACTTCCTGATGGGGAGAGGCGGCCTCCTTAGAAGTGAACCGGTTTGGATCTGATGTCAAAGAGCCCGCCGACTGCAAAAGAGAGCGACGCATTGGCGTCATCCGATGACATCAAACGTATCATTGGAGACTTGGACGAGGCCAAGTTGCTCGACATCATGGCGCTTAGTCCGACCATTGTCGATGTTGAGGAAGCTTCCATGTGGCTTTCGGGCGATACCGACATTTTCGGCGCTGGCGAGCCGGTCAAACGTGTGGCCGGCGAGATCGTCGCGATTCTTACGGCCGATGAGGAGGAAGAGCCGCCGCGCTCGTGAGTGATTGAGCTAATCCGCGCCGATGCGAGGCTCTGAACGTTACACTGCTGACACAGCCGTCTGAGAGAGCCAAAATGCGGACCTATCCCATCGATATTGATCCCAAGCAGATCGTGCAATGGCTCGTGGCGGAACATGAAGCTGTTCCGTCAGGCCTGAGGATCCAAGCGCGCCGCAGCGTTGAGACGCGGGACATTCCTGTTCAGAGGGAGCTTCACCTCGGCGATGAAGAACGCGAGGACTTGAGTGAAGTCGCCACGATCGCGATCCTGGAAATTGCGCCTGTCAATGTAGGTGATGGTTGGCTTCTGAGAGTCGTAGTGGAGGATGAAGTGGGGCCGCGCGGACCGGACAGGGCTGCGGCTGTCGAGTATGAGGAGCAAATCGATCTTGGCATCTTCTATAGCCAGTTCATCCGCCCGGAACGAGGCACCGCGAATGTCGTCGCGGAAGTACAGAATTCCGCGGCCGAAGCGCGCTTGAGCCGTCTACTCAGCGCGATCGAAAGCAATCAGCACGGGCCGATGCGTGCCGGGTCGAGAGCCTAAGAGGCCGTGAAACATGAATAACTAAAGGAAGTGACCTGGGCGGCTGCCGATCGACAGGGCCCCCAAGGGATTCCGCATTCATGCCTGCGTCTTGCCCATGCCGAGACTGGGGCGTAACGTGATGCCGCAGGCTGGAGGTATAGTTTCGAGTGCGGGTACCATGGACAAGACCATCGCCCTCTTGAATGTCGAGTACCTGCGCAAACGGCTGACCGAAGTTACTGACGACGTTACGAGGAAAACTGGTCTTCAACTGCTGGCGGACGAAGAAGCCAAGTTGGAGATGCTGACGAAGCCGCCCCGAGGAGGAAGAAGGCACGCCTAGGGCGTTCATTCGGCCACAGCGCAGTTTGATCGCTTTTTGTTGTCGGCATTCGGAGAAGCATCCATCCGTGTCGGGCGCTGTGGAAGCGTCAAGTCTTGACTTGTGCCGCTTCCGATCGAGATATCTTGGCACTCGCCGCGATGACGGCTGCATATTCGGTGCCGTTCCGCCGATGAAGGCGTGCCGCCGGCTTCGCCATGCGAGCCGTCGAGCGTGAGGATGCCCATTGCATGTATTCTCGCTTCAACTTGCCGCGCCTTCTCTCGGCTAGCTACTCACCTGCGAATCGAAGTCGCGGTCTATGGCGTTGTTCAGCATCACGGAGCCGCGCCTCATTGTGGGCAATGTAGTCGCGCGTGATCGGCACCACCCCTTGACGTTTCGTCATCTGAACTTGGAACACCATCATGCCTTCTTCGCGGAATGCCATCTCCGAGGCCGCGAGATAAAGATCCCACATTCGACAAAACCGCTTGTCGTAGAGCCGTTCTGCTTCCTCCTGCCGGGCGAGAAACCGATCGCGCCAGGCTTTGAGCGTATCGGCATAGTGCAGACGCAGAATCTCGAGGTCGGTTATCAGCAGACCGGAACGCTCAATCGCCGGCAGCACCTCGGACAGCGCAGGAATATAGCCGCCCGGAAAAACATATTTGGCGAGCCATGGATTGGTGATGCCGGGGCCATCCGAGCGACCAATCGAGTGCAGCAGAAACACGCCATCATCGTGGAGCAATGCGGCGCATTTGCGAAAACACTCGTCATAAAACCCGATACCGACATGCTCGAACATCCCGACCGACACGATACGGTCGTAGATCCGGTTCGTGTCCCTGTAATCGCTGAGACGGAAGTCGACCTTGCCGGAGAGCCCGGTTTCCGCAACGCGAGCGTTCGAGAATCGGAGCTGTTCACCAGACAGAGTGACACCATCAACCTGCGCTCCGCAGGCCTCGGCAAGATAGCAGGCAAGTCCGCCCCAGCCGGAGCCAATATCAAGGATATGGTTTCCCGGTTCCAACAGCAGCTTCGCGGCGAGATGCCTCTTCTTGGCAAGCTGGGCTTCATCAAGAGTCTGGTCGGAAGTCTCAAAATATGCGCAACTGTACTGCCGGTCGGCATCGAGGAATATCGCATAGAGACGGCCATCGAGGTCATAGTGGTGCGCAACGTTCTCATGCGCCCGACCACGTAGATTGAGTTGTTGAAGCCGGCGGCCGAGATATCGCAAAAACCATGGAAGCCATGCCCATCGTGTGGGCTTGGCCGATCGGTCCTGGGAGAATGCCAGCGCCAACGCATCGGCAATCGAACCTTCTTCGACAACGAGCGAGCCATCCACATACGCTTCGCCGAACCGGAGGTCGGGATCCAGGAGGACGCCCAGTTGCGCCGCGTGAGACGTGAACCGAATGGCAACGGGCTTGCCCGTCCCATCGCCGACCGTGAACCGGTTGCCGGCCGCTGTCGTCACGCGCAACGTGCCGCTGTGGATGAAGGAGCCGAACGCCGCTTGAAGCAAGCGTGATGCCAGCCAATCCAATCCTTTGGATGCACGTGGCGATCGGTAGGCTTGGGTATCGCTGACAATGCTCATAATGGAGAGCAGACATACCAACTGACTCAGGGCCGCTCTTGACATGGCTCAATACGGGGCATTCTCGCCTGCCTCTGGTTCGGTACGTCGATCTTCGAGACAATCACGAGGAGGAACCACAGCGTTTTGATGTGCGATATGGAGAGAAGCACGTGCAATCGAGCGTAAGCTTGAAAGGCTGCTGGCAGGTCGTGTGTATTCCGGGGCTTCAGTCGAAATCGGATTGGCACGCCAGCAGACCATCGCCGACGAATTAGCGACCCAGTCCGCCGGCGGCAGCGCGCACCGAAATGCAGCGGAGCCTCAGTCATCGGCGGACGAGTTCGACAAACTCCGATACATACGGCATCGCTACCGTGATAATCTCCACACATGTTGCCGAAGAGGCAGCAGGGAGAGTCGCTGAGCGCGCTGAGCCGGAAATGGTAGCGGTGGGCTCTGTCACCGCTGGGCGGGCAGGGGCCAGCATCGGAGGGTGTGCGCCATTTTCCTAACCCTGCAGGACGATGAACAGGGCATTTCCGTCGCGAAGTAAGTTGAGCAGCAGCCGCCTCGGGCTTTCCTTCACCTTGGCGGTGAATTCTTCGGGCCGGTGCACTGGTTCCTGATTGACGGAGGTGATCACATCACCCTTGCGCAACCCAGCTGTCGATGCCTTGCTGCCGGCTTGCACGGCGACAATCTCGACGCCGCTTGCTGATGACGAGGCTGGGCTCGTCGGTGCGAAAGATGCGCCCTCGAGAAGCGGACTGATCTCACCGCCCTGCAGGACGGTCTGGAGCGGAGCCGTCAGCGTGGCGCGGATGACCATGGATCGCCTGCCGCGCAGAATGGTCAGCTCCGCGACGTTGCCGACCCGAAGCAAGCCGATCTTATTACGCAGATCGGCGGAACCGCGGACCGGCATCTTGTCGACCTCCGTGATCACGTCGCCGACCTTGAGCCCGGCGCGCTCGGCTGCCGATCCGGGTTCAACCTTGGCAATGACGGCGCCCGTCTGTTGATCGGGCAGCCCCATCGCTTGTGCGAGATCGGAAGTTAGGTCCTGGATCATGACCCCCAGTTGTCCCCGGCGAACCTCTCCGTATCTCACGAGCTGATCCATCACTTCACGGACCATGTTCGTTGGAATGGCAAAGCCAATGCCGACGCTGCCGCCGCTCGGGCCAATGATCGCCGTGTTGATTCCGATGAGCTCGCCTTGCAGATTGACCAATGCGCCTCCCGAGTTGCCGGGATTGATCGGCGCGTCGGTCTGGATGAAATCCTCGTAGCCCTTGATGCCGAGGCCGGTGCGGCGCAACGCACTCACGATGCCCGAGGTGACGGTCTGACCCAGCCCAAACGGATTGCCGATGGCCACCACGAAGTCTCCGACTTCGAGCTTGTCGGAATCGCCAAGCGACAACGCCGTGAGATTCTCGGCCGGTATCTTGATGATAGCGACGTCCGTATCCGGATCGGCGCCGACCCGCTTGGCCACGAAACGGCGGCCATCGGCAAGCGTAACGGTGATTTCGTCGGCATGCTCCACGACGTGATTGTTGGTAATGACCAAGCCCTGATGCGCGTCGACGATCACGCCCGAACCGGCGGCGCGTATTTCGCGTTCGACCGGCACCTCAGGGATATTGAAGAAGCGGCGAAAGAAAGGGTCGTTAAAGAGTGGGTTTTGTTGCTGGGCTACGCGTCCCTTGACCGCAATGTTGACCACGCTGGGTGTGACCTTTTTGATCAATGGGGCAAGGGTGGGAATGCCCTGTAAGGGACTCGCTGGTCTTGTCGGCGTGCCGATAGGCGGCCCTGCATCTATGCAGCGAGCGTGAGTAATCAATTGGGTCCTCAACACCTCATGCGTCCATGCGTTCGTGCGGCAATGGAAGTCACCCTCAGCGGCATACGCCGAGCAGCAACCCGTAGCCCGATGCGCCGCCGGTCAGCACCAGCGCCCGGAGCGCATCGACCTCATTGGTGGCGGATTAACACTGCGTTTAGCCGGGCGTGCCCGCCCCCGCGGTCATCGAGATCGGCATGCGTTTCGAGCCCCATCGTCCGGGTGAACGACCGAACACGCCGGAGCATGGAGTGCCGCACTTGTCGCACGCGCCTTCAGCGGTCAAGTGCCAAGCTGTGATCTCATAGCCATCGCGGCCGATCAGCAGCGTTTGGCAGTTGTGGCAGTAGGTGGCTTGGCCGGTGGGATCATGGACATTTCCCGTAAAGGCATAACGCACCCCGCTTTTCGTCGCGATGGCGCGCGCGCGAGCTAGTGTCCCGATTGGGGTGGGCGGAATTCCTCTCATCCGCCAGTCCGGATGGAATGCGGTGAAATGCCATGGTACGTCCGGACCGAGATTGTCCATCACCCATTGTGTCATCTCTTCGATCTCGGCCTCCGAGTCATTGAGGCCGGGAATGAGCAGGGTGGTGATCTCAAGCCAAACCTGCGTCTCGCGTTTCACGTAGACGAGCGTGTCCAGCACCGGTTGGAGATGGGCGTAACAAACCTTGTGATAGAAGTCTTCGGTGAAGCCTTTCAAGTCGATATTGGCCGCGTCCATGTGACGATAGAATTCGGCGCGCGGCTCCGGGCAGACATAGCCGGCGGTCACCGCGATGCTCTTGATGCCACGCGCGTGGCAGGCCATCGCTGTGTCGATCGCGTATTCATGAAAGATCGTCGGATCGTTGTAAGTATAGGCGACGCTCGGGCATCCGATCCGTTCGGCCATCCGTGCAATGCTTTCGGGGCTCGCCCGTTCTGCAAGCACGTCAAACTCCCGGGCCTTGCTGATATCCCAGTTCTGGCAAAACTTGCAGCCGAGATTGCAACCGCTGGTCCCAAACGACAGCACGGGTGTTCCAGGCAGGAAGTGGTTGAGCGCCTTCTTTTCGACCGGGTCGACGCAGAAGCCGCTTGAGCGGCCATACGTCGTCAACACGATCTGATCACCCTGACGGGCGCGCACGAAGCAGAAAGCGCGCTGGCTCTCATGCAATTTGCACAAACGCGGACACAGATCGCATTGGAGGCGGCCATCGCTAAGCTTGTGCCAGTAGCGAGCGGGGTGGGCGTTCAACGGTTCCGCCATGGCGCTATTCCCGAGCACCCATTGATACCGCAAGAAGTTCGGGCACCCTGTTTCTGTTGCCCCCTGCGGGACATGGGCTACGTGAACATGGGCTACGTGAACATGGGCTACGTGAACATGGGCTACGTGAACATGGGCTACATGAAACTGTGGCTCACGTGCACATCAGGCGGTGCCCATCTCTCCCTTCACTTAGGGTCCTGTGGCAGCGCTATGAGCGCTGTAAGAAAGTACCGCCACGATGGCGTGACCGGCGGAGCGAGCCGTCGAATTCATAACAACCGATTCCGAATCTCGGATTTGATCCGAGTCAATAGTGACGTCGATATTTCATTTAGGAAAGAACGCTCGATATGCTTCCTGGTTTGTGGCGATGATATCGACCAGCGCGGAAGTTGGCGCGACGAGACGTGAACGTCCGGTCGGCATATGTCCGCGATGCCATGCGATCGTCAGGGCGCTAGACCAACTCGGCAAGAAGTGCGCGAGGCCACTTGCGTCTGGAACGCGATGCCCGGGCGTCATTCGGAGCGCGTTAGCCGCGGACGAATGGACGGAGTGTCCGAACTGCCGTGCGACCGGTCGCACGGATGAGATCGCTTGCGCGCGATGCGGCGGTGAAGGCTGGCTCTACGACAAGCGGCGTCTAGCCATATGATGCCGCCGAGCCGGTTTAATGAAGCGTCCGAAGTGACTGCACTCGCGCGCGGCAGATGCGTGAGCCACGTAGGAGAGGATCATGCACGGACAAGGCCACGAGCCCAAGAGTGTAAATGCAACAAGTGCGGTTCTTGTTTCTTTGTTGAAGACCTTAGTTGACAAGAATGTCCTTTCGAATTCCGACGTTCGCATTCTGTTGACCAGAGCCGCGAGCGATCTCGGACCCCATGAATATGCCGCCCCGGTGAAAGGGGCGACTGGCATCATTCTTGACGACCTGCTGCCCATCTTTCCCGAAGATGGCGGCGATTGATCAACGCGTCCCGACACTCAACACTATATAGAGCATAAGATTAGGGAGACTTCTTATGATGACACGACGGTCAGTCAGCGCCGGCTTGGCTACCAGCGCCATGCTCGCCAGCGCCTCCAGCCTCGCCGCCCAAGAAGGAACGGCGCTGGAATTGCCGCCGCCCCGAAAGGAGGGAGGCAAACCGCTCTTTCAGGCGCTCGGTCTACGGCGTTCCGTCCGCGAGTATTCCGATCGGCCATTGCCGGCCCAAGTTCTGTCCGAGCTATTGTGGGCGGCCTTCGGTGTCAATCGGCCAAGCGGCGATCGCACGGCTCCTTACTGGCGACACATCATGGTGATCGATGTGTATGCCGCCATGGCGGACGGCGTGTGGCTGTATGAGCCTCAACGTCATGCCCTGCTGTTGCACATGCGCAGTGATATCCGGGCGCAGACCGGGCGGCAGGACTTCGTGGCGAGCGCCCCGCTCAACCTCATCTATGTCGCTCATGGCGAGCGGATGCAGGACGTCTCGGCTGAAGAGCGGCGCCTCTATGCATCCGTCGATACCGGATTTATCGGCCAGAATGTCTACCTGTTCTGTGCTTCTGAAGGCCTCGCGACCGTATTCCGAGGGGCGGTCGACTACGAGAAACTCAATCGCACGATGCAACTCGGATCTGGCCAATTCATCACCTTTGCGCAGACTGTGGGATATCAACGATAGCGCCTATCACGGGACACAGCTAACGCGACGTGAGTTCAATCTTGGGTGTGCGGCGGCGACGTGAATGACCCCCAAAGCCGCCGTATCGATCGCAATGTGCTCTTGCGCCCTGCGGTCGCAGACTGGAGGTGCGGAATGGAGCCGTTTGCTTCCTCGACAAGGCCCACATAGTCGATGGCCGACGGACGTAGCTCTCGTGCAGAACGGGATCGGCTGGGTTCGCCAGGACCTGGTCGATGCCCCGCCCGGTGATGACATCGCCGCACAGAAACAAGCGCTCGGTTCGCCTCGTTGCTGGCGGAGCTGCCGGAACTCCGCGACCCGGAAGCCCTCGGCTCAACTCGGCCACAAGTTATGCAGCTCTCGGGGCGTCGCCGCCTTGGCGTCCTCGATCTCCGCCGCGGGCAGGCGAGCCGCGAGCAGCGCGAGCACCTCTGCTGTTAGGATTGAAAATTGATTATGCGGCCGCTTCTGCATCCGAGCTTGGTGAACGGGCGCTCCGGTGACCCGGCGCTTTACGTCGAAACGCAGTTTGAAAGCCGGGCCATGCTCTTTGATCTGGGTGATATTGCCGCGCTGTCGCCGCGCAAGATCCTGCGGCTCGACCAGATCTTCGTTTCACACACGCATATTGACCACTTCATCGGATTTGATCGCCTATTGAGGGTTTTGGTCGGACGCGAGAAGACGATCAAGCTGTTTGGGCCGAAAGGCTTCATCGATCACGTCGGTCACAAGCTTCAGGGCTATCATTGGAACCTTGTCGATCGCTACCTTTGCGACCTCGTTTTTGTCGTGACTGAAATCGATTCCTCGTTTGAGACCCGCACCGTGCGATTTCGACTGAAGACCGCGTTTACCGCGGAGCTTGTCGACGGCGGCCGGATGGCAGAGGGCGTCATTCACAGCGAGCCGACCGTCCGGGTCTCGGCCGAGCTTCTTGATCATCGCACTCCGTCACTCGCGTTCGCGCTTGAGGAAGCCGCCCACGTCAATGTCTGGAAGAACCGGCTCGCGGAGCGGGGGTTGCCGGCCGGACCATGGCTGCGCGAGCTCAAGCGCGCGGTGATCGAGAACAGACCCGATGACTTTCCGGTCAGCATCCGGCCCCTGCAGGCGACATCGGAGACACGCGAGATGCCGCTTGCAAGCCTGCGTAGCGTCCTGACGGTCACCGCCGGTCAGAAGGTCGCTTACGTCACCGACGCCGCCGACACCGCGGCCAATCGGGAGGCCATCATTCGGCTCGTTCGCGGTGCCGACCTGCTATTCATCGACGCCGCTTTCGCGGAGGCAGATAGTGCGCTGGCTACGGATCGCGCGCACCTGACAACGGCTGCCGCCGGGGAGATCGCGCGCGAAGCCGGCGTCCGCCGGATCGAGCCGTTCCATTTTTCCCCGCGCTACGCGGGGGAAGAGGCGCGGCTTATGGACGAGGTCATGACTGCTTTCGCTGGCCACCGGTCCGAAGGAGCATGCGCGTGAAGGACTGGAACGTGGTCGTCAGCATCTACCAGACCGGCTTCCGGCGGGCGATCCGCGCCTTGCAGGAGCTCGGGCCGGTCGAGCGCAGCCCCTACCACAACGTGCTTATGATGAAGGTCGAAGATCCGATGGCGCTGCTCGAAGCCGTCGAAAAGCTGACGGAAGAGCGGCCGGCGCTTTATGACGCGATCTCACGGGTGGCGCCGGCCATGCATGGCTTCGCGTTCTGCTCTGCGGAGGAATTCAAGGAGAAAGCCAGGTCGATCCTGCTGGAGTGGTTGCCGCGCCTTGCGGGGCGAACGTTTCACGTACGGCTGCATCGAAGAGGGTCAAGGCACGATCTGCCGACGCCAGAAGTCGAACGGTTCTTGGACGATGCGCTTCTCCATGCCACGATGGCAGCTGGCGAGCCGGGCAGGCTGTCGTTCACGGATCCGGATGCCGTCATTGCGATTGACACTATTGACGATCGCGGCGGGGTGTCGTTGTGGGCGCGTGATGAACTGATGCGCCACCGGTTGCTGCGGCCGGACTGACGGGCCGGCATTGCCTTGTCCTTTGCGCCAACCCGATCCGATTGCCGGCCTTCGATACGCCGGCCACGATGATGGTCGCTTGATGCAGATTGGCCCCGTTTTGGTCTGCAACTTGCAGGCACGTCCGGTCTGCAAGTGGGCCGATGGTGAGGTACCATTGAGCATTGGCCGACCCACCCTCCTGAACCTACAGTCACTGGAGGTCGTATGTTAGGCGCGAGCGATCCGCAAGTTCTGGCTGGAACTCTCCTGATGGCCGACAGGCGAACTCATAGTCAGGACGAGCTACACACGTATGAGTACGATGCAACTGCCTGTGGTGGCCCGGTGGACACCGCTAGTGCGCCTGGGCTTAAACCTTAAGGACATCAACACGATGGTTGCCCAAGGTCATATTCGTTGGTTCCGCGATATTCGTCTCAACGACATTGCGGTCGTTGGCGGCAAGAACGCTTCGCTCGGGGAGCTTTATTGCGTTCTTTCGCGACAAGGCATCAGAGTTCCGAATGGTTTTGCCCTGACGGCCCAGGCTTACCGCGACGCGCTCACTGCGGCTGGAGCATGGGACAAGCTGCATCAACTTCTGGATGGGCTTGATAAGGCTCGCATGGATGTCCTTGCAAAGTGCGCTGCCGAAGCACGCGAGATCGTCTTCCAAGCCACCGGCACCGACCGCCTGCGGCAAGAGGTTGCCGGAGCCTATAGGGCACTTGAAGACGAGTATGGCACTAGCGTTGCGGTCGCCGTCCGCAGCTCGGCCACGGCCGAGGATCTCCCGACGGCGAGCTTTGCCGGCCAACACGAAAGCTTCCTCAACGTTCGCGGGATGGAGGGTTTGTTCGACGCCTATCGACGCTGCTTTGCTTCAATTTTCACCGACCGGGCGATTTCCTATCGGACCGACAATGGGTTCGACCATTTCAAGGTCGCACTTTCGGTCGGCGTGATGAAGATGGTCAGATCTGATCGGGCCTCAAGCGGAGTCGCATTCACGTTGGATACGGAGTCCGGTTTTCGCGATGTCGTCTTCATCACGGGCGTCTACGGGCTGGGCGAAAACATCGTCCAAGGCACCGTCGATCCCGATGAATTCTATGTCCATAAGCCGACGTTCCGGCTCGGATACCGTGCTGTCTTGGGTCGATCTTTGGGACGCAAGCAGATGCGGATGGTCTATGCCCGTGGCCATGGCCGAACAAGGAATGTCTCCGTGCCCAGGTCGGATCGCGAGCGTTTTTGTGTCACCGACGCCGAGGTGCTCGAAATTGCCGATCATGCGATCAAGATCGAAGACCATTACTCGTCGAGTGCCGGGCATCCAATGCCGATGGACATTGAGTGGGCCAAGGATGCCGATGATGGGCAGATCTATATCATCCAAGCGCGACCCGAGACCGTCGCCTCGCGCAGAGAGCCGACAAGCTTTGAGACCTACAACCTGAAAGAATCTGCTTCTGCATTGGTGACGGGTCGAGCGGTTGGGGAGAAAATCGCAGTTGGAACCGTGGACCTCATTGCCAATGTGCATGAGCTGGCGAAGTTTCGGCCAGGCGAAATTCTCGTTACAGAATCAACGAGCCCGGATTGGGAGCCGGTGATGAAGATCGCGGCCGCGATCGTGACTGAACGCGGCGGGCGAACCTGCCATGCAGCCATCGTTGCGCGCGAGCTCGGCGTACCTGCCGTCGTCGGAGCCATCGGAGCCATGGAAGCGCTGCAGGTGGGCTCAGTTGTGACCGTGTCCTGTGCCGAAGGAGAAGTCGGTCGCGTCTATGCTGGCAAGCTTGCATTCGAGGTCACACGAGTCGAGATGTCCGATATTAAGCGGCCCCGCACCGCAATCATGTTGAACCTCGGCAATCCGGAACTTGCATTCCGCACCGCGATGCTGCCAAACGACGGTGTTGGCCTGGCGCGGATGGAATTCATCATCAGCGAGCACATTGGGTTCCATCCGATGGCTCTGGTCAGCCCCGAGAAGGTGATGTCAAAGCAGGCCCAGAAGGCCATTCAGCGGCTGGTTGGCAACTACCCGCGCCTATCCGACTACTTCGTCGAAAAGCTGTCGGAAGGTGTGGGCTTGATCGCCGGCGCGTTCTACCCCAAGCCCGTGATCATCCGCCTGTCGGATTTCAAGACCAACGAATACGCAAAGCTCATTGGCGGTGAAGGGTTCGAGCCGAAGGAAGAGAACCCGATGCTGGGGTTCCGTGGCGCGGCGCGCTATGCGCACCCGGCCTACGCCGCCGGATTTGCGCTTGAGTGTGCCGCATTGCGCCGTGTCCGTCAGGATATGGGGCTCACCAATCTGCGCATCATGATTCCATTTTGTCGACGAGTCGAAGAGGCTCGGCGGGTGCTTGAGGCCATGGCGAGCAACGGTCTGAAGCGCGGAGAAAATGGCCTCGAAGTCTATGTGATGTGCGAAATTCCGAATAACGTCATCCAGATCGACGCCTTTGCCCAGTTGTTTGACGGGTTCTCGATCGGGTCCAATGATCTGACCCAACTCACATTGGGCGTTGATCGGGACTCCGAGATCGTTGCGTTCGACTTCGACGAACGCGATCCGGGCATGCTGGAGATGCTCAGGCTCGCCGTGCTTGGTGCTAAGCGCAACGGGCGCCACATTGGCATTTGCGGCGAGGCACCGGCCAACTATCCGGAAATCGCCCGGTACCTCGCCCAGCTCGGCATTGATTCGATCAGCGTCAATCCTTCAAGCATCCTACAAACAATGCGGGTGGTCAGTGATGCGGAGGCCGCGACCGTACCGAGCAGCGAGCCGGCCGAGGCCACCGAGTAAGCGACTGCACCGCGGAGACCAGCGAACAAGATCGAACTCGACGGTCGGTATGCAGTCGTCAATGTCGGCCGCTCACGCGAGCAGCGTAACCCGCGTGCCGGCGCATGATGTCGAGACCCTTGTGATCAACGCCATCCGCGAGCGGCTGAGAAATGCCGGTGGCGACGGTCAGAGCTCGCGGACGACCGGGACATGATCGAGCAGCAGGTCGAACACATCATCATCAAGCGCGGGGCGATCGACATCCATCTGGCCAATGGGCTCGACCGAAAGCCGGGGCATCAGCAGCCGGGACGGCAATAAGACTCCGACCGCTGAAAGCCCTCTGCCACCTATGCTCACGGTGCCGTGGACCGGCGTGGCGGCAACAGAGGTCAAGGGCGTCCTTCATGCGCCCTCTGGAACGCCAAGGATGACTCCGGAGAGCCGCGACGCGTTACTCTATGCAATCGCGAAAGCTAGGGTTTGGATCGATGACCTTGTCCAAGGCCGTGTCCCATCATTCGCCGAGATCGCGAAACAAGAAAAGAGAGTGGAAGACTATGTAAAGTGTCTGGCAAGGCTGGCGTTGTGGCAATCTCCACTGGCTCAGTGCGAGACACTGCCAAAGTATCCACAATCGGCAGAGGGCTTTCGCTCTATTGTGGGCACGACAAGGGGAAGACCTTCGTGCCAACGCGATCCGCGCGGGCGCCGCGAAATTCGGCTTCAAGCCCGATAAGCGAGTCGTCGCGCGCCCCCGACAGAGACCGCGACGCCGGGCGCCCTTACCCTCGCTGTTGTCCGCTCCGGGCCGAGATCGATCGCACGATCCGCTTTGGCCGACGGTGGTGACAACAGCTGCGGTGAGCGTTGAGCAGGGTTGGGCCAAGCCGTAACTGGCACTCATGCATCGGTGAGCGCCGACTGTGCATCTGCGACCAAGCCTGACGGCGAGCCGGCAAAATATTCGCGCGGAATTGACTTACGCCAAGGCACACGCCGTCAATCCCCGTTCGGATTTTTAATTGTGGTCCGTGGAGGATTGTGTTTTCTTACTCGCTACATTGGACGGGCGTCGCTGATACGCGCGCTGAACCGGTGCGATGGCTCGGTTTGACCGCCGTCAAAGGGCGGAGCCTGCGGATTGGGGCGACGCTCCTTTGGAGGAAAGGGTGATCTATGACACGCATCCAATCGATCGCTGTGACGACGGTGTTGGGTCTTGGACTGGCGTTCGTCCCAGCCGCTCGGGCTGCCACGTCGATTGACGCCTGCTTGGCTCTCGCAGACGCGCGAAGCACGCTGTATTTGTTGATGAACGCCAAGGACAAGTCCGCGATGGATGCGTTCAACGCGAAGGTGCAATCGGCAAGCACCAAGCTTGATTCCATACTTGCCGACATGACCGGCGCCCACGCCAAGGCGGCGGCCGACTTCAAGGTAGTCTGGGATCAGTTCAAGGTGACGCGTGAGAAAGAGATCATACCGGCGGTCTACAAGGGCGACGCCGAGGCTGCCAAAAAGATTGCCAACGGCATTCAATTCGAGCGTCTATCCAAGATGTGGGCCATCATGTCCTGCAACGTAAGGTGAATTACCCGGAACGGCCATGCTGCCGCAGCTTCTCCGAGAAGCGTGTTCCGAGAAGCGTGTAATGAATTCGCGCCGCTCACGTCGCGCCGATTGTGGACGATGCAGTCCGGTCGGCTGGTAGGACGTGACCGGACGAGAAGCACGGTCTTATCAAAAGCGCTCGGCGAAGATCCGTCTCTGGCAATGCGAGGTGTCGCAACAAAACCGGCGTGTCACGACCCGAAGCCGTACGCTCCGACCTGAGCACCGGTGGGTCCGACACGTCACAAACATACCGGCTGTGAGCGCGCCACGAAAGAGAACCCCAAAGAACATATGTTACTACCCGAATACCGTATCGATCACCATTTATTATTAACGAGAGACGCCGCGATCATCGGACCTGACGTCATGATGTTACCCTCCGATGGCTTTTTGGTCACACCTTGCCACAAACGAAAGCTCATCACCGACAACTCGCTTGCTCCACTGCTTAGACTTTGACATCGGTCAATCTCTTGACTGGCAAAAATACAATACACAAAAATACAATGCATTTGTCAGTGGACCCCGATTCGGAATGAGCAAGGGGCAGCGAGATGCACGGGGATGAAAACTGCATGCCAGTTGGCCTGAGCCGGAGGGGGGGGTGGCCTGGAAAACCCACGAACTGCGCTTCCCTGATTGCGCGAATATCATTTGTCGTGTCGGCGCTCATCTATCTGGCCTTGCTTGGTTTCGCCCAGGCGGTCCGTGCCGAGCAACCCGAGTTGATGGGAGCAAACCATCCTTCCGCGCCCGGAGTATCTTCCGCGGCCAAAATCGTGGCGCCAGGCCGCCATCACCAATTTTATGATCATGCCGCGCAGTCCGCATCATCGATTTTTGCATCATCGATTGATGTCATGCAGATCATCGATGCCGAGCAACCGAAGCTCGTCAGCCTCGACTATGCCAGAAGCGCGCATCCTCAATTCGAGGATGCGGACTATATGGCGCTGCACGAATACACGCGGCAAATCGGAGCTCAACAGCCCGAGCTCGTGAGCGTTGAGAGAAGCAAGAGCCAACATCCTGCAATCGGGGATATGGACGTTGCGGCACTGCGCGAGTACGCCCAGCAGATCGGGATCGATCAGCCAAATCCAGCCAACGGGCCGCGGCTCAGACTCGCCGAGGCCACCAACGCCCTGGATGCGTTGCGCGAATTCCTGCGGGGCGGTGAACAGCCGAGTTCAACGCCCGGCACGCCGCCAACTCCAGCACCGCGCGCAACGCCAAATCCCGCTCCGCGCGCAGCCCCAAATCCAATTCAGCGCACAACGCCAGCTCAATCGAGGCCGACCGCGCCGGTACAGGCCGCTGTCGCTGATGCCCATTATCTCGGCACAGGGACCTGTTTGATCTGCCATACGAACCAGGCCAACTCGTTCGGCAAGACGCTGATGGGCAGAATCGGCAAAACCCAAACAGGCAAGTTCGATTGCGAAAATTGCCATGGTCCGGCCTCGGTCCACATCAAGGCCGGCGGCTGCGCGGCATGTCATGGTAATGAGGTCAGCAGGAAGCCGGGAATACCCACCCTTGCCGGGCAGAACCCGCAATATCTCGTCCCGGCGATGAAGGCGTACATGTCCGGCCGGCGCAAGCACGCCCTCATGAGCGAGATCCTCACCGGGGTCGCCGAAGCAGACCTCAACAACATTGCACTTTACTATTCGCGGCAAATCCCTACCCGGGTGCAGACCCCGCCCGTCGGCGATCCCGTGGCCGGCAAGGCCGCCAGTGCGTTGTGCGCCTGGTGCCACGGCGAACAGGGAATCAGTGTCAGTCCCGCATGGCCCAGTCTCGCAGGCCAGGACGCGCAATACCTCTCAAGCGCGGTCAAAGCCTATAAGGATGGATCTCGCAGCAAGATCGTCGCCTGCGCGGGGTGTCACGGCGAGGGCGGCGTCAGCAGGCGGCCCGGCGTTCCCAACCTTGCCGGGCAGGACCCGCAAGTCCTCGCTCGCATGATGAAGGAATACGTTAAAGGCGATCGCAAGCATGATCTCATGAAGGTGATGCTCTCGGGCATCAGCGACGCAGAATTCAACAAGATCGCACTCTATTATGCGCGGCAAATCCCCGCCCGGGCGCAGACGCCGCTCGTCGGCGATCCCGTCGCCGGAAAGGCGGCCGGTGAGGTATGCGCCGGGTGCCACGGCGAGCAGGGCGTCGTCAGCTCAAGCCCGGGCACGGCTCCCGAGTTTCCGAACCTCGCAGGTCAGGATTCGCAATTCCTCGCCAATGCGCTGAGAGCCTACCGGACCGGATCACGTGCCAATGAAACGATGCGTGCGATGGCCGAGACTGTCGACGAGAGCGCGATCAATGACGTTGCGAGCTACTTCGCCGGCCTGCCTCCGGCGCAGCCCAGCCTGTCGGCAAGCGAAAAAAATGCACCGGCCACGCCTGACCCCGTCGTGATCAAGAACGGGCTCGTCGCCTCTCTCGACGAGCGCACTGCTAACAACATCGTGAGCTACTTCGCCAGCCTTCGGCCCGCGCAAGCGGTCTCAGCAAAAGGCGCGCCTGCCGGGCCGCAACCCTCGCTGGTCAGCAAAGCCGTGCTCACCGGTGGGCGTAGCCTGGGCGGCATAATCTCATTCCGCAAGAATGATCCGGGCCGCAGGGTCGAGGACAACAACACGATCTGTCTCGGCTGCCATGATCGCGGCGGCCGCAACTACTGGAGCGGCAGCACCCACGAGACCAGAGGTGTGGCCTGTACCGAATGCCATACGGTGATGCAGTCGATTTCGCGCAAGGCCAACCTTAAAACCGAGACCGAGCCGGAAACCTGTTTTCAGTGCCACAAGGATCGGCGCGCACAGATGTTTCGTTCGTCGCACATGCCTTTGCGCGAGGGCAAGATCGTGTGCTCGAATTGTCATAATCCGCACGGCAGCGCTACCGAGTCGCTGTTGATCGAAAGCTCGATCAACAACACTTGTTATAAGTGCCACGCCGAAAAGCGCGGGCCATTCTTGTTCGAGCACACGCCGGTGCGGGCCAACTGCCTGAACTGTCATGACCCGCACGGCGCCGTGAACGAATATCTGCTGAAGGTTTCGCGGCCGCGGCTGTGCGCCGAGTGCCATACCATAGACCACGGTCCGGCCATCGCGGGGGGGCCGAGGGTGGTCCAGGGTTTCAGCCGCTCGTGCCAGAATTGTCATTCCAAGGTTCACGGTACCAACAGTCCATCGGGAGCGTTGCTGCAGCGTTAGAGCGCTAAAGGAAGGAAACTGATCGAAGAGGCCGGAACGGTCGGGCTGGCAGGTGCCCGCGAAAAGCTAATGGGATCCGGGGGCGTTATGATGTTGGGGGTCGTTGCCTGTTCGCGCGTGAGTTCCACGCTGGTTCGTCAGCTGTTCGCCACTGTCTTGATGCTGCTTTTTTTCGCGTGCGTTGGCTCGTCCATTGCGAGCGCGGCGTCCTGCGTCGTGATCCCGCAGGGTAGCAGGCTCACCAGCTATCCCTTCACGCCTGGCGTGAATAATCCGTTCGGACCTGGCGCTTCACAAACCACCAATGCTGCATTCAACGGTCAGGTCGGCGACATTATCAATTATCAGGCCAATGGCGGGGCCGGCACATCGACGATCGCGTTGATCTCGCAAGCGAGCGGAGCAACGCTTTCATCAACCGTGTTCACCACCACCGGCACCCATACTGTCACCGCTGCCGATATCGCCGGGGCGCCATGGAACTATCGGATTACAAACAGTGGCACCGGCAACAAAAACTATGTCATCGGCTGCACCCCCGCACCGGCGACACCGGCGCCAACCGTGACGGCGATCAGCCCAACCAGCGGCACCACCGCGGGCGGCACCGCCGTCACCATCACGGGCACCAACTTCACTGGCGCCACCGCGGTGACCATCGGCGGCGTGGCTGCGACCCCCTTCACGGTGGTCAACGCCACCACCATCAATGCGACCACCGGCGCGCACGCGGCAGGCGTCGTCAGTGTGGCCGTGACCACGCCTGGTGGCACCGGCACCGGCACCAATCTCTACACCTACGTCGGGCCACCGACCGTGACGGCGATCAACCCGACCAGCGGCACGACCGCGGGGGGCACCGTCGTCACCATCACGGGTACCAACTTCACCGGCGCCACCGCAGTGACCATCGGCGGGGTGGCGGCAACGCCCTTCACGGTCGTCAACGCCACCACCATCACGGCGACCACCGGCGCGCACGCGGCCGGCGTCGTCGATGTCGTCGTAACGACTCCGGTTGGCACCGGGACCGGCACCGGGCTGTACACCTATACGCCACCGGCGCCCTCAATGACCGTCAATGTTGGCACTACCCCGCAGAGTGCCGTGGTCTCGACGGCTTTCGCCAATCCGCTTGCAGTGACGGTGCGGGACGCCGCCAACAACCCGGTCTCCGGTGTCAACGTCACTTTCACGGCCCCCGGCGCTGGCGCCAGCGGCGTTTTCTCCAACGCCGCCACCACCATCACCGTGGCTACCGACGTTGCTGGCGTTGCCTCGGCACCGTTCACGGCCAACGCCATCGCCGGCGGTCCTTACACGGTGACGGCTGCCTCGGCCGGGCTGACCACCGTCAGTTTCTCGCTGACCAATACCTCTAACAATGCCGCCACGCACTTCTTGGTTTCCGCGCCGGCGTCGGCGACCGCCGGATCGGCATTCAGTGTTACTGTGACGGCGCTGGACGCTGCGAACAACGTCGCGGTGGGCTACAGCGGCACGGTGCACTTCACGAGCAGCGACGCGTCGGCAGTGCTGCCGGCGAACGCCACACTGATCAATGGCGTGAGGACATTTTCCGTCACGTTGCAGACCCCCGGGGCGCAGACTGTCACGGCCACCGACACGGTGACGCCCGCGATCACTGGTGCAGCGACAATCAGTGTGACGCCTGGAAAGGCGTCAACGACGACTGCACTTGTATCCTCATTGAATCCCAGCACGGCAGGCCAGAGCGTCACATTCACCGCCACGGTTTCCGGTGCACCTGGTGTGCCAACCGGCAATGTGTCGTTCTTGGATGGCGGGGCGGTCGTCGGCAGCGGCACGTTGTCGGGTGGCGTCGCCACCTTCACCACGTCGACGCTGACAATTGGCAGTCACTCCATCACCGCTGCCTACGGCGGCGACGCAAACTTCACCGCGAGCACCTCGGCGGTGTTGACGCAGGTGGTCGGCGCCTCCGCGGACAGTGCGAAGCTCCGCTCGCTGCAGGTGCTCGCCACGCCGACGGTGGCACAGGTCTCTGGGCAGGCGATCTCCAGCGCAATAGACGGTGCGATCAGCGAGGGCTTTAGCGAGGGCGGCACGCTCGTCGCGCCAAGCGGCAGCGGCATCCGATTCAATTTTTCCGCCGACCCTGACTCGCAGGCGACCGCAGCCCCTCCACGCGCCACTGATCCCTTTAGCAGCGCTAATCAGTCGTTTGCGGCAGGTGGGCGTCGATTTGGGTCTCCTTCAGCGGCGCCATCGCTCATTGATGACACATTCAACGCCCTTGGCTATGCCGGCCCCACCAAGGCCCCACCGCTCCGCTCTGCTGAACCGAAGGAATGGCTGGGTTGGGCCGAGGTGCGCGGGGCGTCGCTCGATCGTTGGGGCAGCGTGGGTTCGGCGCCCGGCGCAAGCGTGCTCGATGGCAAGCAGGTCAATCTGCTGGCTGGCCTGACGCGCAAGTTCACGCCGAACTTCCTGGTTGGCGTGCTCGGCGGTTATGAGACGTTCGATTATCGCTCCGAGGCTCTCACGGGACGTCTGAAGGGCGACGGCTGGACGGTCGGCGCCTACCTGGGTTGGAAAATGGCGCCGGACGTCCGCTTCGATGCCGGGGTCGCCTACTCGAGCATCGGGTACGACGGCACGGCGGGCACTGCATCTGGTTCCTTTGCCGGCAATCGCTGGCTGGTTACGAGCGGACTGACTGGAACTTACAGCAGCTACGGCATTCAGATAGAACCGTCCGCACGCGTATATGCGTTGTGGGAGCGTGAGAATACTTACACCGACACGCTCGGGACGCTGCAAAATGCGCGTGATTTCTCAACCGGCCGCGCCAGTGGCGGCGTCAAGCTGTCCTATCCGGTCGCTTGGTCCACTACGGCCTCGCTTGCGCCCTACGTAGGACTGTATGGTGATTATTACTTCAACAGCGATAGCGCGCATGTACCGGCCGCAGGAGGCATCCCGTCCAACGTGCTTGACGGCTGGTCAGCGCGTGCCGTCGGTGGCCTGACGGCAAAATTCGGCAATGGCGCGCAAATAGCGGTTGGTGCAGAGCGCAGCGGCATCGGCGCCAACTTCGGGCTCTGGACCTATCGGGTTCGCGTTTCCGTCCCCTTCACAACGGGGCTCTGGCCCGGGGGCGGCGCGATTTCGAGCCGCCAGCCAGGGGATGTCGTTGCGTCTGGCGCGCCCTGGTGGTTCCAGGGCTATCTGGAAACGGGGGCGCGCGTCTTCCTCAATAATCCACAGAAGGATGGCGTCAGCGCATTCGGTGGCAAGAGCCTGGCGAAGTTCTACGAATACAGCGCGCTCAAACCAGGGCCGTTTCTGAACGGCCGCTTTGTGGCCGGCAGCAAGGACGGCGTTTATGGCGTCGACTTCTGGGCCCGGAATGTCAGCTATAACGATCAGAACTATCAACTCGATCTGTCGAAGGCCGGTACGAACTATCTGACTCTCGGCTGGGATCAGATACCCCATCTTTACAGCACGAGCGCCCAGACGATTTACAACGGCGTCGGAAGCAACGCGCTCACGCTACCGGCCGGACTTTCCAACCAATTGGCCACCGCCGCTGGCGGCGCCGGCACCCCCACGCCCGCGCAGGCGGCGAACGTTCAGTCGATCATCAGCGCCAATGTCCATCGTACCGATATAGGGATCCGGCGCGACACGGTATCGGTCGAAAACCGCTGGACGCCGACCGATGCCTGGGACTTCAGGATCAACTACTCGAACATGAGGAGGACAGGAACGCAGGTCGACGGCGTCAGCATGAACGGCCAAGGTCCGTTTGGTGTCGTATCGCAGGTTCCCGCTCCTGTTGCAGACACGACGCAGAATTACGGCGTGAGCGGCGAATACGCGGGCACCTCGCCATGGGGCCAGAAGTTCAACGCCAAGGTAGGCTATGCCGGCTCAACCTACCAAGACGACTATCAGTCCTACACCGTCGAAAATCCATTCTGCACGACCGGTGCGCTGGCCTGCTCTCCCGGCACCACGTCCTCCCCGCTGGCCCGCATGTCGCTAGCGCCCGACAATCAGGCGAACACAGTCACCGGGACCATGGGATTGGAGTTGCCGCTCAAGAGCCGGTATATGGCCACGGTTTCCTATGAGACGATGCGGCAGAACCAGGCCTTCCTGCCGTTTACCATCAATCCCAATACCGGCGTATTGATCAATGGCCAGAACCCGGCCAGCCTCAGCGCCCTGCCCGTGGCGAGCCTGAACGGCGCCATCAATACGATGCTGTTCAACAATGTGTTGACGACTCAGATTACGCCGGAGCTGAAGGCGAAAGCGACCTATCGTTACTACAACTACAACAATGAGACGCCCGAAATCAGGTTCTCGGACTGGATTGTGAATGACAGTAGCCGGGCTGCGATCTTGCCTTCGCTCGCACCGGTCAGCAGTCTGTCGCTGGCCTACACCAAGCAGAACGCAGGAGAGGAACTCACTTGGCGCCCGAGCCGAGAATGGAATCTCGGCGCTGCATATGGCTATGAGCGCTACGACTGGACACGGGCCGACGTCACCGCCACCAATGAGAATTCCGCCAAGGCATTCGTCGACTGGAAGCCGACGGGCTGGATAACCGCGCGCGCAAGTTGGCAACATGCGGAGCGGCGATACGAAAATTACGACTATATCAACCTGGTTGCGACCACACAGTGGCCTACCCAGGGAGCTTCCACGCGCTACCATTCCGCGATGCGGCAATTCTACCTGGACAACCGCGATCGTAACAAAGGACAGTTCTCGCTTGCGGTCGATCTGATCCGGGGCCTCACCGTCACCCCGACGTTAGGCATTCGCAACGATGACTATCGGATCGATTCCACCCAGCTTGGCCTCACTCGCAACCATTCAGTGCATGCCGGTATTGAATTGGCCTACGTGCTCAATCCCGACACCACGTTCCTCTTCTCCTACATGAACGAACGTTATGACCAGCAACTTCGAGCATCCACGGTCAGCGAGGGCACCGCGCTCAACGACAACAATACCTACAATGCCAGGATCAAGGATCACGTCGATACTTATCTGGCAGCCCTGAATTTCGCGGTGATACCAGGCACGCTCGACCTCAGGCTGGGCTACACGCTCGCCCTCGCAAACAACACCCAACCGGTGATCTTTGGCAACGGCACCATTCCGTTCACCGGGCAGTATCCACCGGTGACGACCAAATGGCAGCGGTTCGACACAACGGCCAAATACAAGTTTGACCCGGACGATGTTCGCTGGTTCGGGTTCAGCGGCGACGTCTACGCCAAGCTCTACTATGCGTGGGAGCGTAACGATGTCACCAATTGGCAGAACGACCTGATGCAGACGAACATGTTCTCGGTCAGTCAATCCACCGGCTATATGACCTGGCTTGCGTTCGACAATCCGAACTACGCGGTGCACAGGCTGGCGGCGTCTCTTGCGTTTACTTGGTAGCGAAAGGAAGGCGCCCTGAATTGCCCCGCGTTGAGGCAGATCATCGACGCCTGCGCACGCGGCATAGATGTCTCAGCAGGCAGCGAGGTATCAGGACGCGCCGAAGGGCGAGCAGCGCTGCGATAATTGCGTGCTGTTTGAAGCTCCCGCTGCCTGTAAATCCGTTGACGGAACCATTGCTCCGCAGGGCTGGTGCATAATCTACGCGAAAAAGAAAACCTAGAAGCCGAAAGGCGGCTGCGATTGGCACAAACGGCCTACCGATATCTGCAGCGAGGCCCCACGAGAACGGGCCGCGTCTGGCTCTCGTAGTCTGATTGCTTCCACCACGATGTTGCTTGGCCAATCGCAGATCAGCTGAACTCGCTCGCAGCGGAATCCGGCAACTGGACAAGTTCAGCGCCTAAACCTTTGACTGCAGCATAATCGGCAAGCAGCCGACGGCAACGGGGGGCGACGAAGAGCGCATCGGCGCGGTCACGCAAAGGTTGCGAAGGCCACATCGAGATGCTGTGAGAGTTTCTCCAACACGGTCAGAAAATTTCAGTGTGACAGGCAAGCCACTCGCATAGTCATAGGCGTTGTAGTTCACCTTCATCAAGGCCAACACGTCGCTCATGACTGTCTTCAAATCAGCGTCGCTTCGTTTGACCTCAACAAGAATTGGTTTTGGGGTTTCGAACCCGGCATAGGTTCGAAGCCGCGGAATATGAGGGCCTCGGTCGCCCCGTCCGGCAGGCCGGCGAGCACGGTGAGAGCGCGGCGGCGGTCGGCGTTCGGAGCGTAGGTTTGCCATTATCGAACGCGTCTCATGCCACTTCGAACCGGAGTCTCAGCAACACAGCACCGAGAATCGAAAGTGCCGACCAGAGACGCGCCGGCGAAATTGGCTAATCGGGACCAAAAATCCCAACAAGTGCGCTGCAGAGACTGCGCCCGGTCGGACTAACCTGCGGGAATGTCGCTCATATTTTCGCGACTGGGGCATGCGCGGCAGAGACCGCACTGCGACGATGCAGTGCGGTGCGAACCGGTCTCCGGGTGGAATTTCCCTGATATCAGGGAAACATACAGGGAACTTGCTCAGAACAGGCCGGCTTGAGGACGCATGACGCCAATTCGGCTCGTAAATTCAGACGGTTATTGGCAGATTCCCTAAAGGAGTGAACAGGGAATTCTCGGCTTATAATAGGGAAACCTATTCAACGAACAGGGAACTGGAATGGCCTGCCGTCGTGTGAATTGGTTCGGGCTAAATCAGGAAGTGGTTCAGGGGGGATATTCGTGTGATCTGCGAAGGCAAAAAACTCTCTAAATTCATGCGCCCGGGCACTTTGATCCGAGTCAATAGGCGCCAACGCCGGAAAGGATAGTGATTTATTTGTCAATAGGAGTGGGGCGATGAGCAGCTTTCTCGCGTTAATTGCCGCAGCGATCGTCGTGGCCGCAGGGACGATGATTCTGTTCGAAGAAGTCTGGCAGCGGCGGGCAGACCAGGCGTTTTCCTCCCCGACAAGCGTCCGGACCCCGGATCATGGCAATACCCATAACCTCGTCGGCAACGACTGATCCTCAAGCAAAGAGCACTGACGCTGCTCGCTTGTTCGCGCTGTCCAGTAGCTGGGCACGAGCGATCGAATAGGTGTAATTCCCGGTGCTGATCCCGATGGACCTACAAGCGTCTCTTCAAAGAATGCCGGGCGCGGGTGGCCAAGTGTCCGAGCAGCGGCGTGATCTGGTGGTTACTGCTATCGAGCGCGTCCTGGAGGCGGAACGCGGCGCGGAAGCCCAGCTTTTGGATTCCCGGCAGCAGGCCGAGACACTTGTTGGTGCCGCACGCGAACATGCCGCAGCGATCGCAAGACGCGTGGACGCGCGCATCTCAAAACTGCACACCGCTTATCTGCAGAAAATTGACAGCAACATCGCCGAGCTGCCAAGCTCGCCGTCGGCCGGGGTAGGCGGCGATGTCGCCTTGGATGATTCAGATCTGGTGCACGCCGCCCATCGCCTTGCCGCCAGGCTGGCAGGTGACCCGTGAGCGGGCGGGCCGACTGGAGCTATGTTCAGGCGAGGCTCTCCGCTCGACATGGCGAGCGTCTCGACGAGGTCGGCTGGCGCTTGCTCGACGCCGCGCAGTCGCCCGACCATTTCCTGGAACGGGCTCGTGCGACGTCTTTGCGCTGGTTCACCGATCGCCTCGATGCGCAAATGTCGAGCCACACGATCGAGCGCATTCTGCGGGCCGAATGGCGCGGCTATGTTGCCGAGGTTGCCGCTTGGGTGATTCCGTCCTGGCAACCGGCGGTGCGTTGGGTCGCATACCTTCCGGACCTGCCGGTGCTTGACGGAATCCTGAGAGGAGCCGCGCCGGACTGGCTGCGGCATGATCCGGTTTTTGCGCCGTTCTACGATTGCGGACTGCACAAGCTTGCGGCCGCTTTCGCGGAGTCTCCCTTCGCCCCACTCTCGCCGGCGACTGAGCGGCATGGAACCCTGGGCACGCAATGGCTCGCCCATTGGCGGGCATTGTGGCCGCGCGGTTATGCGGATGACCGCCAGTGGCTCGAGACGCTTGTCGACGCGGTCGCGGACCATGTCCAATGCCTTGCGCGCGCGAGTGCCGGGGATTCAAGCAGCCATTACCGCCACGATCTGGCGCGTCTGGTAGTGCGTCTGTTCCGCCGACGCAGCGGGTCGCCGGTTACACTATTCTCGCACCTCGTGCTGGTCGCGCTCGACATTGAACGTCTGCGCGGCGGACTGGTCCGCCGGCGGCTATTCAAGGCCGAACCGTCGAAGAGGGCAGCATGACACTCAGGCCAAAGGCCGCGCGCTGGTTCGAGCTGGTGACTGTGCGCATGGATTTGGCACGGGTCATGGAGTGCCTGTCGCGCAGCGCAGCGGTGGAGCTCGAAGCGCAGAGCGGCCGCGCCGAGCGGCTGGCATTTCCCGATCTCAACGAACAACTCCGAGCTCACCACGAGCTGGCCCGACGCTATCAAGGCTACTGGCCGGCTGCCGTTGCGACGCAAAGGCGGCAGGCCGAGCCCCTCAACCAAACGCTGAATTCGGCGCGCGAGCGGCTGGAGATGTGGGCCGTGAAGGCCGATCCGATCGTCACTTCGATCGAGCAGCTCTCGCGGGAGATCGGCAACCTCGATCAATTGAATGAGTCGCTCGCGCACGCAGGAGACGATTTCCCAAACCTGCGGCTGCTGGCCGAAGCGGGTCCGACGCTGCAGGTCAGGCTAGTGCGGCTCGCTGCCGAGACCAAGCTCCGCGAAGTGCCGGCTCTCGTCCTATTCAAGACGTGGGATGCGCCGTCCGCGAGATATGTGCTCCTGGTCGGCCGTCGGCCCGATATCGGCGCGATTGAGGGACAGCTCGCGGCCCTGAAGGCATCCGTCATCCCGCTGCCATCGTGGCTTCCCTCTTCGACCGCAGCGGCCAAGGCAGCCATCGCGCAACGGCGAGCTGAGCTTGCGCGCGACATGCAGGCCGACCAGGATCAGCTGGCGGCGCTATCTGAACAGCTGCAGATCGCGAGCGCGCTCGGCGATATTGCGCTGCTTGAATGGCTCAACCAGCATGCCAAAGATCTGCGCGGCAGCGAGCGGCTGGCCTGGGTAACCGGCTGGACCAACGACCCATCGGGACTGGTGCTGCGCCGTGCGCTCGACGCCGAGGGTGTCCGCTACATCGTGCGATTGGCTGAGCAGCCTGCCGGCATGGACGCGCCTATGGTGCTGAGCAATCCGAGCTTTGTTCGCGGATTTGAGATTTTCGCTCGTATGCTTGGAACCCCGGCTCGCGACGAAAGCGATCCGAGCGTGATCCTGGCTGTCATCGTACCGTTGATCTTTGGCTTCATGTTCGGTGACGTCGGCCAAGGCCTCGTCATCCTGGCCGTGGGTGTTGCACTTGGGCCCCGCTTTCCGCTGCTGCGGATGCTGGTGCCGGCCGGCATCATGGCGATCGGCTTCGGTCTCTTGTTCGGCAGCGTGTTCTGCCGCGAAGATCTGATCCCGGCGCTATGGTTGCATCCGCTGAGAGAGCCGATGGTTGTTCTGATGGCCGCTGTTGCGGGAGGCGTGGTGGTCCTTTCGATCGGCCTGTTGCTCGACGCCGTGCAGGCGCATTGGCGCGGCGAGGGTCATCGTTGGTGGGGCTCTCGGATGGGTCTCCTGGTCGCCTATTTCGGCCTGCTGGTCGCCCCGTTCTGGCTGGCAGGGCTTGGCATCGCGGCCATTGGCGCGGCCTGGTTCATCCTCGGGTCCGGAGGGCTCGCCGAGAGGGGGCGCTTGACCGCCATCGTGCACGCGGCCGGCGAGTTCATCGAGGAGGGCTTGCGGCTCCTCGTCAACACGATTTCGTTTGCTCGAGTCGGAGCATTTGCGCTCGCACATGCCGGCCTCTCCGCCGCGATCGTTGAGCTTGCTGCTGCAACGGGCCGGATCGGCTATTGGGTCGTGCTCGCGCTTGGAAATGTCCTCGTCGTGGCGCTTGAAGGGCTGGTCGTGACCATTCAAACGACGCGGCTGATGTTGTTCGAATTCTTCGTGCGCTTTCTCACTGGCAAAGGGCGCGAGTTCAAACCGCTGTCGCCGCCCGATATCGCAAAGACAAACCTTTCACAGGCAAGCCCGGGGGGCACACCATGAGACTGAACCTGCGAGCGCCGGTCGCGGCGCTCGCCCTCGCCACCATCGTTGCCCTCGGGCTGACTATTCTGCTCCTGCAAATGGGCCCTGCCGCCGCACAGACGGCACGCGTCGCGACCGACCCCGGGGTCACCCAATGGGCCATGTTGGCTGCGGCCATAACGGCCGGCCTGTCCACGCTGGCGGCCGGCTACGCCGTTGCGGTGGTGGGCAGCGCAGCCGTCGGCGCGCTGGCCGAGAAACCCGAGCTGCTGGGTCGCGTGCTGATTCTGGTCGGCTTGGCGGAAGGCATCGCGATCTACGGCCTGATCGTGGCAGTCCTCATTCTCAACCGCGTCAGCTGACATGAGTGCGATCATCTTCATTGGCGACGAGTTGACGGCCGCGGGGTTCCAGCTCACCGGCATCGAGACGGTGGTGCCATCGCACGAGGCCGCACGCGAGGCTTTGGCGCAGGCCAGAGCCCGGGCCGAGGTCGTGCTTCTGACCGCCGACTATGCCCGGCACATCCCCGCCGGCGAGCTCAATGATGCGCTCACGGCCGAAGCACCGATCATCGCGATCATACCCGATATTCTCATGCAGACGCCCCCGCCTGATCTGGTGAGGAGGCTCAGGGCTACCCTGGGGATCGAAAGTTGAATCCTGCGAACCTCATTCCGGCCGCTCAGTCCGATGCGCTGCTGCAGGAGATCGAACAGCAGACGCGCGAGGAGTGCAGCACGCTGGTGACAGCCGCAGAGCGCGAGGCTCACGCGATCGTCGCGCAGGCGCGCACCACGGCCCGCAAGCGCATGCACGAAGCGATCGAAGGTCTGCGCCGCGAAGGGGGCCGCCGGTTGGCCCGTGCCAACGCCCAGGTCGAGACGGAGGCACGCCAGCGCGCCCAACGGAGCGCTGTCGACGTCATCGTCCGGGCCTGGCCTTTGCTCGTTGATGCGCTGGCCACGCGATGGAGCGATCCAGCCGGCCGATTGGCATGGATTGGCGCCGCCGCACGTCACGCCCGCGATCGGCTCAGAGCCGACACCTGGATTGTCGAACACCCCATCGACTGGAACGCGGAAGACCAACGGAGTCTTGGCCTGTCTCTCGGCCCTCGCGACGTCGCCGTCAGCTTCGTGGCCGACCACAACCTGAATGCCGGCCTCAGAATCAAAGCCGCAGAGGCGACGCTGGATGCCAGCGTGCAAGGGCTGCTCGCGGATCGCTCCGATATTGCCGGCATGCTTCTTGCCGAGATTGATGCGGGGTCGATCGATGACATCGCACGGTCAGGGCGGTAGCTAGCGATGAGCGAGGCAGAGATCAGCTGGATCGGCGGTCCTGTGCTCCGCGCGCGGGTCAAGGGCACGTTCCGGGTCGGCGAAGCGATTGAGGTCGGCCCTCGCCAGGTGCCGGGTGAAGTGATCCGCCTCAGAGGCGATGAGCTGGTCGCCCAGGTCTATGAGGACACGACCGGCCTGCGGCCGGGAGACCGTGTGCGCGGCATCGGCCGCCCGCTGTCGATCAGGCTTGGGCCGGGTCTCCTGGGCCACATTTTTGATGGCCTGTTGCGGCCGCTCGATCGGGCTCCGGCCCGCGATGAGAATGACCGGATTGATTTCCGTCCGCTCGTCAAGGTCGGCGACCGGCTGGCGGCCGGCGGCGCCTTCGGTGAGATCCCCGGCGAGGGCATCCGGCAGCGTTGCCTGGCACCGCCGGACCTGGCCGGGACAGTCGAGCGCATTGTCGAGGCGGGGCGGTACAGCGCAGAGGTCCCTCTCTGCACGATCCGCACCGGGGCGGACGCGCGGCGCGAGATTGGCTTCTTTCACAATTGGCCGATCCGCGATGTGCGGCCCGCGCGCGAACGGCTGCCGAGCGATGAGCCCATGATCACCGGCCAGCGCATTCTCGACACGCTGTTTCCGGTGGCGCGCGGAGGACGCGCCGCCCTGCCGGGCGGTTTTGGCACCGGCAAGACCGTGTTGCAGGAAACGCTCGCGAAGTGGAGCGACGCCGATGTCATCGTCTATGTGGGCTGCGGCGAGCGCGGCAACGAGATGGCCGAGGTGCTGCATGAGTTTCCCGACCTGAGCGATCCGCGCACGGGCCGACGTTTGATGGAGCGCACGGTCATCATCGCCAACACGTCGAACATGCCGGTGGCCGCCCGCGAGGCCAGCATCTATACGGCCGTGACGGTCGGTGAGTATTTCCGGGACCAGGGCCTTCATGTCGCGCTCATGGCCGACTCGACGAGCCGCTGGGCCGAGGCGCTGCGCGAGGTCTCCGGCCGGCTCGGCGAGCTACCTGGAGAGGCCGCCTATCCGGCCTATCTCGGCTCCCGCCTCGCCGAGTTCTACGAGCGCGCGGCGCGGGTGAAGACGTTGTCCGGCGAGACTGGCTCGCTCACCATCATCGGGGCCGTCAGCCCGCCCGCTGGCGATTTCTCCGAGCCCGTGACCAGCCACACCAAGCGCTACGTCCGCTGCTTCTGGGGTCTCGATCGCGAACGGGCCCAGGCGCGCTTCTATCCGGCGATTCACCCGCTGCAATCCTACTCGGAAGGCGCATCGCGCTTCGCGGCGTGGTGGACCGAGCGGGGAAATCCCGACTGGGTCGCACACCGCGATCGTCTGCTATCGCTGCTGGAAGGCCAGGCCGACCTCGAGCGAATGGCGCGCATCGTCGGCAAGGATGCCTTGCCTCCAGCGCAGCAGCTGACGCTCCTGTGCGCCGACCTGGTCAACGAGGCATTCCTTCGGCAGTCTGCCTTCTCCCCGGTGGATCGCTATTGCTCGCCGGAGCGCCAGACCGCGATGCTCAAGCTTATCCTGCGCTTCATCGAGCTTGCGCAGGCTGCGCTCGAACGCGGCGTTTCGCCCGGCGCATTGGCCGAGCTCCCGGTCCTGCGCAAGCTGCAGCGCATGGGGGAGGAATTCGGCGAGAACGCGCTCGATCAGTTACCCGCCCTGCGCTCGGAGCTGGATGCTGCGATGGCCCGGATCGACAAGGCGAAGCCCCATGCGGCCTGATCTGTCCGTACAGGGAACCGCAACTGCGCTCGAAGGGCCGCTTCTCTTCCTGAAGCGCAATGTCGAGGCTGGCCTCAACGAGGCGGTGGAGGTGCGCGGCCAGGACGAACGGCCCCGGCTTGGACGGGTCGCCGCCCTCGACGAAGTGGCGATGGTGATCGAAGTGCTCGAGTCGACAACCGGGCTCGGGCTGCGCGACGTTCGGGTCCGTTTCTTTGGTGAGCCTGTCCATTTTGCTTTGGGTCCGGGACTGCTGGGCCGGATCTTCAACGGCGTCGGACAACCGGTCGATGATGGCCCGCCGATTGCCGCCAGGAAGCGCATGCGGATCGACGGGGTATCGATCAATCCAAGCCTGCGCGACCTGCCGAACGACTTCATCGAGACCGGGTTCTCCGCTATCGATCTGATGAACAGCCTGGTACGCGGTCAGAAGCTGCCGCTGTTCTCGAGCGGCGGCCTGCCGCACGATCGCATCGCCAGCGAAATTGCGCAGAATGCCCGCCTCAGGCGCGCGAGCGAAGAGGCCTTCGCCATCGTCTTCGTCGGCATTGGCATCGCGCACGATACGGCGGAGGCGTTCCGCCGCGCGATGCAGGAGTCCGGCGCGCTTGCCCATACCGTGATGTTTCTCAACCTCGCGAGCGAGCCGTCGACGCAGCGCCTGTTGACGCCGCGCTTTGCATTGACGGCGGCCGAGTACCTGGCGGCGGAGGAGGATCGCCACGTCCTCGTGATCATGACGGACATGACGAACTACTGCGAGGCGTTGCGCGAGGTCTCGGCGAGCCATGGGGAGGTTCCAAGCCGCAAGGGCTACCCGGGCTACATGTATTCCGACCTGGCATCGATATACGAACGCGCCGGATGCCTGCACGGCGCCAAGGGCACCATCACCCAGCTCCCGATCCTGACCATGCCGGCGGAGGACATCAGCCATCCGATCCCCGATCTCACGGGTTACATCACCGAGGGCCAGGTCGTGCTCGACAAGGGACTTGATCACAAGGGTATCTATCCCCCGATCAGCGTGCTGCCGAGCCTGTCGCGGCTGATGAATCAAGGAATCGGCGAAGGCTATTCGCACAAGGACCATCCCGCACTGGCGAACCAGCTCTTCGCCTCCTATGCCAAAGCGATCCGGGTCCGCGTCTTGGCAAGCGTGGTCGGTCGCGATGGGCTGACCGAGCTCGATCGTGACTATTTGGAATTCGCCGACCGGTTCGAGCGCGACCTCGTTCACCAGCACGACCGTCGGACCCTCGAAGAGAGCATGGCGGCGGGCTGGCGTCTGCTGCGGCTCCTGCCGAAAGCGGAGCTGGCGCGGCTCTCCGATGCCCAGATCGCGCGCTACGTTCAGGCGGCCTCGGGGGGCGAGATTCATGCGTGAGGTGACACCCACCCGGAGCACGGCCCTCGAGCTCGCGGACGAGCGCAGGCTGATGCGCCAGGGCTATGAGTTTCTCGACGAGAAACGCATGCTACTCGCGACCGAAATGCTGCGCCAGCTGCGGGCCTATCAATCACGATCCGAGGCTTTCGAAGCCACCCTGAAATCGGCGGCGGCAGCGCTCGCCGCTGCCATCGAGCGCCATGGCCTTGACCATCTACAGCTCTATCCGGTGCCCGCCGAGCCGCCGTCCGCTCCGGAGTGCAGGCGCTCACTCTTTCTCGGTGTGCCATTGCTGGACCTTGCGCCGCCTGCCGAGCAGGTTTGCGAGGCGCCGCCGACGATCGATGCCTCGCCTGAAGCAAAGAACTGCCGCGTGGCGTTCGCGGCGCTACTGCAGGCGGCGGCGGAGATCGGCGCGCGCGCCGCCAACTTGCATCGCCTCGCGCGCGACTATCGGCGAACGGAACGCCGCGCCAAGGCGCTCGAGAATGTCCTGATGCCGGAAGTGGAAGACACAATCAGGCGTGTCGACGAGCAGCTTGACACGATGGACCGCGAGGATGCGATCCATGCACGATGGCGGGTGCACAAGACTGCGCTCGGACCGTGAGGCTGTGTGCCGATCAGAGATCGAGCATGCGGGTTGCCACGATCATCAATCCGAGAGCGGTTGCGGCCGCAAAAGCGAGCAGACAGCACTATGACGACAATCCTTCGGCTTGTGCTCTCGCTTGTCGCCATGGTTTCGGCAGGCACCACTTTCGCCGCCGACAGAGTGAAGATGAGCTTGGCGGCCAATGACGATGTCGTCTATTTGCCGTTCTTCGTTGCGATCGACAAAGGCTACTACCAACAGCTCGGTCTGGACGTGGAGATCGTCCACCTGGGAGGCGGAATTGCCACGCCCGCATTGTTGTCCGGGCGACTCGACTTCAGCACATCGACCGCTTCGGCAACGAGCGCAATCCTCAGTGGAGCGTCGCTCAAGATTGCGATGACATTGTCTGAATCGGTCCCCTGGAAACTGTGGTCAACCCGGCCGGAGATCAAGACCTTGCAGGACTTGAAGGGCAAGGCCGTCGGCGTGCAGACCCGCGGCGATCTGTTCGAACTGTCGATGCGAGCAGTGCTCATGAAGGCGGGACTCCCTGAGGACTTCGTCGCGTATATCCCGCTCGGCTTCGGCAACACGCAGAGGCTTGGCGTCATTCAGTCTGGTTCGCTGCCGGCTGTCCTGCTGACCAACTTCGAGGAGAGGATGGCGCGGGAGCGCGGACTCCTGGGCCGCGCCCAAATGCTGGTTGATATCAGCCGTGTGATTCCGATGCCAAATAACGGTCTGGCGACATCGGACAAGCTGCTTCAGACGCAGCCGTCGGTCGCCGAGCGAGTGGCGCGTGGCACGTTGATGGGAACGTGGTACGTGAAGGCCCAGCGGGAGGGAGCGGCTCGAATATTCTCCAAACGCGTTCCGGACGTCTCGCTGAATGTGCTACGCGAATCGATCGACGACATAGCGACTGTGATGCTGGAAGACGGAATGGCGGCGCCCTCGACCCAGGAAGCCGAAATAGCGCTCAGGAGTTCGCTCATCGGCCCTTCATCGCAGCAAGTGCCTCCGCCCAACAAGGTCTTCGACTACCGTGCGATCACGCGGGCGGCGGAGCATCTGCGCGCTGCAAAATGGATGCCGACGGAATAAGGTGCTCCTCGGGTGAAAGAGACGTAGACATGTCGTCCTCAGCAAATGGACTGCCGCTGCATGCCGGTTGAAGCATCCCCGCACTCGTCACGAACAATTGGCCAACAGGACCTGCGGAGTGAGCCGATGACCATGCTGGCTCAAAGCCACCGTGAACAAACACCGGTCGAGGCGGTTGACGTCGAGCGATTTCGCCTGCGGCGCTTTCTCGAAAATGTCCGTGAGGCGGGCGAGCTTGACGTGGTTGCAGAGCCGCTCGATCTCGTCGATGTCGCCTCTCGGCTCGACGGCAACCGCCTGGCGGTCCTGATGCGCTGCGTCGGCCGTGAGCGGACTGAACTTGTCGGAAACGTCCTGGGTAGCCGGCGGCGACTCGCTTTGGCGTTTGGAACGACCGGTCAGGGCCTTCTCAAGGAGATTCTCAAACGAATTGAAACGCCGATCGCGCCGGTGGAATTGTCGAGCGCGGTTGCGCCGGTCCATCAAATTGTGCTCACCGGCGAAGATGCCGACTTCACCCGCCTGCCCGTGCACCTTCAGCACAGCGAAGACGGCGGCCCGTACATTTCCGCCGGCATCGACGTCACGCAGAGCTTTGACGGCAAGCGACGCAATGTCGGCTATCGCCGCCTGATGCTGCGAGGGCGCACGGAGGCCGGCATGGATCTGGTCGCGCCGAGCGACCTGCGGGCGATGTACGCTGAATTCGTCAAGCACAAGGAGCGCATGCCGATCGCGTTCGCCGTGGGCTCGCATCCTGCCGACAGCGTGGCGGCCGTCTGTACCTGGACAGCAGCGGATGAGGTCACCATCATGGGCGCGATGCGGGGCGCCGCTGTGCCGCTGGTCCGGTGCGCAACAATCGATGCGATGGCGCCTGCCGATGCCGAAATCATTCTCGAGGGCTATCTCGATAGCGATGGCTGGACCGAGCCAGAGGGCCCCTATGGCGAATTCCTCGGATATTACGGACACTTGAAGACCAATCCGGTCTTTCACCTGAGCGCCATCACAATGCGGCAAGACGCCCTGTTCCAGACGGCAACGATTGGCGGGCGTTATCTGGAATCGACTGATACCGCCCAGCTCAACGCCGTGCGCACGGAAGCCGCAGCATGGGCGGCGCTGATGACAGCCATCCGGGAACCCATCGCCGTTCATGCGACACCCGCAAGCGGCGGCGTATACAATCTTCGATTGTCACTTCGTCAACGCGTTCCCGGCGAGGCGCGCAATGCCATTGCTGCAGTGTTCGGCTCGCACGCCGAAGTGAAGCACGTGTTCGTGGTGGATGAGGACATCGACATATTCTCCGACTCGCAGATGGAATGGGCGCTCGCCACGCGCTTTCAGGCTGATCGGGATCTGGTGGTGGCCACCGGGTTCCGGGCCGTCCCGCTCGATCCATCGCTTCAGGGGCATCGAACCGGCGCCAAGGCCGGTTTTGATCTCACCTTTCCATTGGGGGCGGATCGGCACATCGAGAGGAGCGTGCCGCAACCCCCGCGCATTGGATGCGGGCCAGACCAGAGCGTACGTGAAGCCCTCGAGCTCGGACCAAAGAGCTTTCAGGATTTGATGGAGGCCACCGGCAGCCGCGACGGCCGCGACGTGCTTGTCGCGCTCGACCGGGTCCGCCAGGAATCCGGATTGGATCGCATGCCAGATGGGCGCTACCGGCTGGCAGCGACAAAGCAGGCATGACGATGACACGACTGGTAGGGCAAGCGACATGGCTCGATATGCCGAGAAGCGGCATCTCCCCTTTACCCCGCAACAGCTCTTCGACCTGGTCGCGGACGTCGAGAGCTATCCGGATTTTCTGCCATGGCTTGTTGCCGCCCGCATCACCCGGCGCGAAGGCAACATGTTCTGGGTCGACATGGTGATCGGCACTACGCTCATGCAAAGGCGTTTCGCCTCCAAGGCCCTGCTGGAGCGGCCGCACCGTATCGACGTCATGAATCAAGATGCGCTGTTCAAACAATATAAACAAGCTTGGACCTTCCAGCCAGGCGAGGATGGCGGCACTATGGTTGAGTTCCAGGTTGAGTACGAGTTTCGCTCACGTGCACTGCAACTGATCATGGGCGCGTTTCTTGAAGAGGCGGCGAAGTCGATGGTGAGTGCGTTCAAGCGCCGCGCCCGAGCGATTTACTCCAGGCATGAGCACAGTCTTAGGTAGATGGCTCTCTCAGTCCCCACGGTCGCGAAGGGCGCGAGAAGGACATCGATCAAGGCAGCCGAGGCAAGAGCATGAGTCAGGCCCTGAGTTGGTCCCGAAGGGAGATATGGACCCGGAAGCTGCTCTATCCCGGCCATACGTTCCCCACGGCGGCGGCGCCGGTCATCGTTGCGGTCGGTCTCGCCTACCGCGACGGCGTCTTTACGCCGGTCCCCGCGCTGGTCGCGTTTCTGGCCGGTTGGCTGATCCAGTTCGCCGGCGTGGTGACGGACAATTATGAAAACCTGGTGCAACAGCCCGAAGACCGGGAGCATCCCGAACTTGTCAACGCCGTCAAGACGGGCTTGCTGACGTTGCCCGGTCTGAAGACAACGATCATTACTTGTTATGCTTTGGCCCTGCTTGCCGGCGTCTATCTCATATTCGTGGGCGGCGCCCCGGTTGTGTTGATTGGGCTCGCAAGCATCCTCGCGAGTTGGGCCTATTCAGCGGGCCCCTGGCCTGTTGGTCGGCATGGCTGGGCCGATCCTTTATTCTTTCTCTTCTTTGGAGTCGTGTCTGTCATGGGCACTTACTATGTCCAGGCGGCGGCAGTGCTTGGAACGTCAAACTGGGCCGCAGGAGTCCCGTTCAGTGCCTTTGCCGTGAGCTTACCGATCGGAGCGTTGATCACGAATATTCTCATCATCGACGATATCCGCGATCGCGAGTTTGATGCCGTCAAAGGCAAAAATACGATCGCGGTGCGCTTCGGCAGACGATGGAGTCGTGTCGAATTCATCGCGTTGATGTGCTTTTCATATCTTATGCCATTCTGGTTCTGGCTGGGTCTTGGCTTGGGCGCCTGGGCTCTTCTGCCTCTGCTCAGTCTGCCCCTGGCCGTTGCTGCTGCTCGCGCGGTCTGTACGCTCGATCAATTCGTCGACCTTGTGCCGATGACGCCGCGGGCGGCACAGTTGGTGCTTGGGTATTCGATCCTGCTGGCGCTCGGCCTGGCGATATCAGCCAGATGATGGAGCAGCCCCGTGTCTAGGCAATTTCATTGATTACGATCAATCTGCCGGAGACATTGATAGCCTAGTAAGTACCGCTGAGCCGGCAGAGGATGGGCCGACGATGAAGCGATGGTTGGCGGTTCTTGCGACGCTGGGAGTAGGGGGGCTGATCGGCGCCGCCGCGATTGTGGGGTCAGTCGAGATCAATCGATATACGTCGACTGATGCTTTCTGCACCTCATGCCACAGCATGGCCCGCTTGGCGGCCGAACCTCAGTTCGGGCGCTCGGCACACCGCAGCAACACGGCCGGTGTTCTGCCGAGTTGTGGGGATTGTCACATCCCGTCCACCAATTGGTTCGCCGAGACCTACGCCCATGCCGTCAAGGGGCTTTGGGACGTCGTTGCGGAGAGCACCCGGGACTTTCGTGATCCCGTGGTTTGGGAGGCGCGGCGGGTCGAGCTTGCACACTATGTTCGGGACGAGATGCGCAGCCAGGACAGCGTGACGTGTCGCCGCTGTCATGATGCCGCCGCGATCCAACCTGCGAGCCAACGCGGCCGTGCCGCGCACGAACTCGTCAAGGAGGGGCGGATGACATGCATCGACTGTCATTTCAATCTGGTTCACGCGCCGGTTTCCCCGCGCACGAGCTTCATTCGCGGCTCGGGTCTGGGAGGCCAAAAGAAATAAGCCAAGGCTCTCGGTGACGTGATAGGGCCGCGACTTGACGAGGAGGGCCGATACGATGAGCAACCGACGTGGTTCGACGGCAATCGTGGCAGCAGGATTGCTCGCCGCGACCTTGTCCAGCGGCATGGTCCTGCTGGTTGCTGGCACGCCGCACGCGCAGACCGAGCCGGCCGCTCCTTCGCCGCCAGGCTCCATCCCGGCCATCGAGGTTCCATTCTATGCCGAATGGGTGACTTCTCCCCATGCGCATCGGGCCTCTGAGGCCTTCACGCATTGGAACCAGGAAGGTGCGATTCCGGTCGCATGTGCGAAGTGTCACTCGACCCCTGGATTCCTGGATTTCCTGGGCGCAGATGGAAGCGCAGCGGGCGTGGTTGACCGGCCGGCCGCAATCGGAACGGTGATTACCTGCGCCGCCTGTCACAAATCCAAGACTCGTACATTCACCTCCGTTGTTTTCCCCTCCGGACTCAAGGTCGAGAGCTTGGGGGCCGACGCCCGCTGCATGGCGTGCCACCAAGGCAGAGAATCGAGCGTCAGCGTCGGTAGGGCCGTCTCTGGTCAGGACGACGATGCGCCGAATCCAAGGATCGCCTTCCTCAATGTTCATTACCGCGCGGCCGGCGCCACGCTGATGGGCGCGATGGCGGGCGGAGCATACGAATATCCGGGCAAGACATATGCCGGGCGGTTCCAGCACCGCGAACCCTACAATCATTGTTCCGGATGCCATGACCCGCATGCGGCTGCCGTGCGGGTGGCGGACTGCGGCGCCTGTCACAAGGAGGTAACGGACAAGGCATCGTTGCATCGTATCAGAGTGAGCAAGATCGACTATGACGGCAATGGCGATGCCAATGAAGGCATTGCTCAGGAAATCGAGCATCTGCGCAGTCGTCTCTATGCCGCCATCACCACTTATGCCAAGACGATTGCAAAGAAGGACATCGTCTATCATCCCGATGTGCATCCATATTTCTTCATCGATACCAACGGCAATGGGACTCCCGACAGGGATGAAGTCCGCCCTCCCAACAAGTATGACGCATGGACGCCGCGCTTGCTGAAGGCAGCATACAATTATCAGTTTGTCACGAAGGAGCCCGGCGCATACGCGCACAATCCGACCTACACGCTCCAGATTCTCTACGACTCGCTCGCCGATCTAGGCATCAAAGTTTCACTCGACTTGAGCCGCGCCAAACGGCCGTAGCCGTGCCGAGCAGCAGCAGGATGCTTTCCGCAGCCACACCCCTGATTTCAGCGATTCCACGCTGATAGCGGAGCTGCGCAAACAGCACGTCACAATTGACGTGAAGTCGCCATCGCAATGGCTATCGCTGCTCGGACGCCTACCGTGGCCGATGGTTCTCTTCGTCGGTGTGTTGTTGATTGCGGGCGTGGTCAGACTTGTGCGCGGGGGAAAGCCACAATCGGGGGCTGTCACGTCGATGCATCCGATGGGTGGAATGATGGGACTGGTGTCTGGCTTGTTTGGTAAGCAGCAGCAAGCCACGAGTCCGCCCGCGCAGGACGGCGATAGGACGAAGAGCGAATAGGCTATCTCACTCGAAGCGAATGGGTATCAGGCCTGTTGCGCTGGCAGCCGTGAATAGTCCGACCAACAGCATGAAGACCGCAAAGAGCCGCTTGAGATGGCGCTGATCCAAGCGAGGGACAAGCATCGCGGCAGCGGTGTTCCCGGCGAGCCCGCCGGCGAGGAAGGCACCACGATGGTCCACTCGACGGATGCGGTGGCAAAGCGCGTCGCCAGGCGAGGTGACCAAGAGGTCGCTCAATCCGATCCGGTTGCCTTGCCCGCGTGCATGACGATGCATCAGCGTTGGTGACCGCTGTGCTGATGTTCAGTCTGCGGACCGCTCGAATACCCACGCAACTCGGCATAGTGCTGGACCTGCATCGGCGACAGCACCTTGGCGGTCGCGAGATGATACTTGAGGTGAGCGGCTCTGAGTGCGGCTTGCGTGTTGCTAATTGTCTGCATTGCGGCTGTGAGACTTGCCTCCGTAATCGTCTTGCCGGCGAACTCTCCCTCAAGAGCAACTTCCTGTGCGATCATTCTTTCGCCAATCGGGACCGTTTCCGCCTTCATCGCCGCAAATAGCTCCTGCATCTTGGCGTGTTGCGCCTCGGTTAGTGCCAAGGAGTCAGCAAGCTCGAGGACGTGGGCGGGACCTGGATATCCGTTGAGTTCGGCAGCGAGCGCCAATCCCATGCCGCGTCCCGCCTTCAAATCAGCGATCTGCTGATCGGATAGCGCCTTGATCGGCCGCATACTGAAACCCGCGTCGGGCTGTTGCGCTTCCGCCAAGGAAATGTGGCTCGTCAGCGTGAACGCCAGCGCCGTCAATGCTGCTAAACGCTTCATGCTCATTTTCTCCTGGTGTAGTAGCTTATCACAGTATGTCGCAGATTAGCTAATTACGACATCGGGATGTCGCCACCGGACTCTTTCAGTGGGCGACGATCGGCCGGCTTTGTAAACTCCAGCGGCAGCTGTGTGCCTATCAGGCACAAGAGCTGCCGTTTGGTGCCTCTACATCATGGAGCCACGTGGCCGCGCATCATGGGCCCGTGCATCATGCCGCCGCCGTTCTTCATCATGGCCTCTTGCGCCGCAACCATCCCGCGTCGGGCGAGATCGCTCACCTCTGCTGCGTGATCTTGGAGGGCCTTGACGGCACTCGCGTCGGTCGAGGTCTGGACCACAATGATGCCCTTCTCGGTCGTCTCGTATGTGCTCTTGATCTTGTCCTTGTGTCGGAAGATCGAGTGCAGTGCTGGGCTTTCGATCGGCAAACCCGGGTCACGTCCCTCTTCGACCCGCTGTCCCATGTCAGCGACGTGCTTCTTGATCGTCGCCGCAACCTGGGGGTCGTCCGATTCTGTGACGGTGCGGATGCCGTCGGGGAGGTTTGTCACCGTGCGCTTGATGCGATCATGATTGGAGAACAGTTCGCGGATGTCGTTATGCTCAGACATGGTCGCGGAGCCGTGGCTCATTCCCATCATGCCGGGCCCCATCCCGGTCATGCCAGGGCCCATTTGACCCCGCATGCCCGGTCCCATTTTGCCGTGCATTCCTGGGCCCATCTGGCCTCGCATCCCCATCATTCCGCCGGGGCCGAAGCCGCCAGGGCCATGGCCGGCTGACTGCGCCAAGGCCCAACCGCCGACGAGGATGGTGGCGGCCGCGATCCCGCCGATGACTAACACTTTCTTCTTCATGGTTGTCTCCAATGCCTACGCAACAGAGAGGTCCGTTGCTATGGGCATTGGAGAGGTCGGACTTCACCCAAGTTTTTCAGAGACCCTGTTTTTTGTGACAAAGTGTGTCAAATACGGCATCGGTCATAGTCGGAAACACATTCCGAGAAACTGGCCGGCAGCGCTGGTCTATATTCCCGCCATGCAAGAGACACCACACATCCTGATCGTCGACGATCACCGCGAAATTCGCGATCTCGTCTCGCGTGCACTGACTAGGGAGGGTTTCCGCGTCAGCGCCGCAGCGGATGGCCGCGCCATGCGCAAGGTCCTGACCGACAGCCGGATCGACCTCATTCTGCTCGATCTCATGCTGCCGGGAGAGGACGGGCTTTCGCTGTGCCGCGCGCTTCGTACTCAGTCGAACATCCCTATCATCATGCTGACCGCCAAAGGCGACGAGGTGGATCGTGTCATCGGCCTCGAAATGGGGGCCGATGATTACCTGCCCAAGCCATTTGGAAGCCGCGAGCTCGTCGCGCGCATCAAGGCTGTCCTCCGCCGCAGCAATGGGAAAGCGGTAACGGCCAGCCCCGGTCAACGCCCTCAGCGTTACCATTTCGACCGTTGGGCACTCGATACTGGCACGCGCGATCTCCTTCGTGACGATGGGGTCACGGTGCCGCTCAGCACTGGCGAATACGATCTGCTAATTGCCCTCGTGGAGCGGCCGCAGCGCGTGTTGAACCGCGATCAACTTCTCGATCTGGCGCGTGGTCGCGCGGCCAATGCGCTCGACCGCAGCGTTGACACACAGGTCAGCCGCCTCCGCAAGAAGCTCGAGCTCGACCCGAGCGACCCCAAAATCATCAAAACGGTGTGGGGCGGCGGCTACATGTTCACACCCGCGGTGAGCCACGAATGAATCGTTTTCTTCCCAAAAGCCTCTTTGGTCAAACCCTGCTTGTCCTGCTTGCGGGGCTGCTCATTTCGCATGCGATTGGTTCTTGGATTTACGCCGCGGACCGCGAACAAGCCGTGCGCGCTGTCGGTGGCTTTGCAGCAGCTCAACGCATCGCCAATCTGACTCGACTCGTCCAAGAGGCCCCGCAGGAATGGCGTGAGCGAATTGTTGCTACCTTGAGTGATCAGACGTTCCGCGTTTCGCTCTCGTCCGAACCTCCATCAATTGGGTCATTAAACGACGACACACCGGTTGCCCAGGCAATCAGGGAATTCCTCATTGATCAGCTCTCCCTCGGGTCGGCGCGGCAGCCTCGCGTGTCTGCTTCGCTACCGGATGGTCCGGTGTTCGGAGGCTGGCGTCCGATGATGGGACGCGGCCCGATGATGCATGGCTTCGGTGCTTTCGGAATGTTTGGGGGCTTCCGAAATCTTCAGGTTGCGGTCCCCTTGTCGGACGGCCAATGGCTCTCGTTCATGACTGCTTTGCCCGAGAGCGGGCCATCGTTTTCGCGTCAGTTCCTTCTGTCCATGGGAATCATGGCGATTATCATCTTGGCCGTATCAGTATGGGTGGTACGACGCGTGACGGCCCCGCTTGCCTCACTCTCGGCCGCAGCTGAACGGCTCGGCGGCGACCTGAATGCTCCACCGATGCCCGAGAGTGGCTCAATCGAGACTCGCCAAGCCTCCCGCGCATTCAACACTATGCAGGCCAGCTTGCGCACTCTGATCGAAAACCGCACGCGCATGCTGGCGGCCATATCGCACGACTTGCGCACGCCTTTGACGCTGCTACGGCTACGCGCGGAAAATATTGACAACGCGCCCGAGCGCGAAAAGATGCTGGCTACTATCGCGGAAATGGACTCCATGATCGCAGCAACGCTGCAGTTTGCACGCGACGAGTCAGCCATAGAAGCGCAACGGCCTACGGATCTCGCCGCCCTCCTGCAAAGCATCGTCGACGACATGGCCGACGCCGGGTTGCCAGTGAAAATGAAACCTGTCGAATCCGTTGTGGTGTATTGCCGGCCGAGTGCTCTGAAGCGCGCGATCCGCAATCTCCTGGACAATGCGGTCAAGTATGGGAAAACCGCAAGCGTGGCCATCATGACCACGCCGAAAGTGATTGAAATTATCATTGATGATGAAGGCCCGGGCATCCCGGAACAGGAACTTACACGCGTCCTGCAACCTTTCTATCGCGTCGAAGGCTCGCGCAGCCGTGAAACCGGCGGGACCGGCCTTGGTCTGGCTATCACGCAGTCGATCGTGCAGACCGACGGTGGGGAGTTGACGCTGACCAACAGGCCTGAGGGAGGTCTGCGAGCGAAGGTTGTTTTGCCTCGAGGAATGAACTGATTGGCGTTCCGTAATCTGTCATTCTGCGAACCGTTAATCTTTGCCGCTCATCTTTAGCTTGGCGATACGGCTTCATGGATGCGGCAAACATGGCTCGCGCGCCCATCTTCCAAAAACGATCCCCACGCCCTATCGAAACTTCAGCGCGATTGATCCGCTATTGGGATGCGAGGAGGGCAAGAAGGATTGTCCTATATCGTTGCGTCAATTTCTTCCATATCTGTACTTCTCCGTCGTGACCACAACGACGGTGGGATATGGCGACATATCTCCTCGAACGCTGACAGCGACGTGGCTTGTCATCATTCATCATTTGATCGCGATCGCACTCCTGATCGAGTAGCAGGCCAGGTCGCGGGCATGGTGGCGCAACAACGAACCCCGTAGGGATCAAGTGTGGCCGCCGTATTCCCAAAACCGACCGATCAGCGCGTGCTGTTCCGGCTCGCTCACCTCTGTGTAAACCGCGGTCGTACTAACAGAGGAATGACCGAGCGGACGTTGAACGCTGAACTAATGTTAGCGCGGTAAGAGTGAGACTGTCTGTCGAACCCCGTCTCATGCGACTTCGAACCTGGTCTCCGGTTGGCAGCACCGAGAATTGAAGTTGCCGACAAGAGACGGCAGCGCGAAATTGGCAGGACGCGGCCGAAAATCCAGGGAAACGCGCCTCAGAGACTGCGCTTCATCGCGCTAACTCGCGGGAATATCGTGCATATTCTTGCAACGCAGCCGCTCCCCTGAGAGACCGCACTGGTTGGCTGGGGGACTAGGATTCGAACCTAGATTCTCGGAGTCAGAGTCCGATGTTCTACCATTGAACTATCCCCCACCACGGGGCCGCTCTTGCTACCCCATCTTGGGCGGCTTTTGCAAATTGCAAGAAGGCCTTGAGGCTCCAGTGGATTTCGCGGGAGCGGCTGGGCCTCGCCGGGAGTTTTCCACTGCTCTCCTGCGCCGCCCGGGGATGCGGCTAGGGTAAATTAATACGGTTCGGGTATAGAGATGGCCGGGGGCCTGGGTTTGGTCGATGCGCGCGGCCGTCGTCATCATCGTTGCCTCAATCGGGGCCTTGGCGTCCGGTTGTTCGACGCTGTGGGACTATTCCCCGCGAACGCCGTCCGAGGATGAAGCCGACTATCAACGCACGCGCTCAGGCTACAAGAGCCTCGCCACCGCGCGCCTGAAGGAGCTCAAGTATCCGGGCGGCCTCGCGGCGCCCACCATCTCGCCCCTGCGCAAGTCGCACTCGGTCGCGTTTGCGGACTGGATGGCGTGCGTGCAGGGGGAGGGCGAGGGGCACCGCCGGACCTTCGCGGTGTTCTACCGTGACCGCAAGATCGCGGATTTCCGCCACGCCGTCGTCATCGATGGCTGCGAGGCCGAGCCCTACGAGCGGCTGGAGCCGGAAACCGGCGGTCCGGCGGCCGGAAAGCATCAGCAGGCCAGCGCCAAGCCGTGAGTGGCTCACGCCGCCCGCTTGCGTGTCGTGCTGACCGCGACGGTGAGGATCGCCAGCAGCGCGCAGATCGCCATGAAGAAGAAGATCTCGCGCACGTAGCCGTGGTCGAGCAGCTGGCCGAAGATGATCGGCGCGACGATCCCGGCGATGTTGAAGCCGGTCGAGACGAAGCCGAACACCCGGCCATAGGCGCCCGCCGGCGTGACCGCCCGCACGATCATGTCGCGCGAGGGCATGGTGAGGCCGGAGAAGAAGCCGGCCGCCGACATTAGAAAAACGAGCGCGAGCGCGTTGAAGTCGATCAGGCCGACCAGCACGCACACGATGGCGGTCACCACCAGCCCGCTCGAAGCGACCAGGCCGTGGCGCGAGGTCCAGCCGGCCAGGATGCCGCCGACCAGCACGCCGACCGCGCTCATGACCAGGAGGGCGGTGAGCGCCGAGTTCGCCACCGCCGCCGGCGTGCCATAGAGCGCGCCGAGGGAAGCCACGAGATAATTGTTGAGCCCGCCGCCGCAGAACGACAGGAGTATAAAGAACACCAGGTTGATGAGGATCGTCGGCGCGGTCAGGAGCTTCCAGCCGTTGAGCGGCGCCTCCGCGGTCTCGCGCTTGTGTGCCTTCGAGGCCAGCGGCTGCGGCTCGCGCGTGAGCATGAGCACGACCGCGGCCACGAGGCCAAGCGCGGCGGCGCCGAAAAAGGCGCCGCGCCATCCCACCAGGCTCTGCATGAACAGAAGCGTCGGCGGTGCGACCGCATTGCCCAGCATGCCGGAAAACGTGTGGAACGAGAAAACCCGTCCGGCTCGCGCCGGCGGGATGTGCTGGGACAGGATGGCGTAGTCCGCCGGGTGATAGACGGTGTTGGCGATGCCGGCGACCGCAAACATCGCGACGAACACCCAGAACGAATTCACCAGGCCCGCAACCGCGAAGGCGGCGGCGCCGAGCAGCAGCCCGCAGATGATCACGATGCGCGCGCTGACGCGGTCGACCAGGAAGCCGGTCGGGGTCTGCAGCGCGGTCGAGAGCACATTGAAGGCGGTGAGAGCGAGGCCGAGCTCGGTATAGGTAACGCCATAGTCCTCGCGCACGAACAGGAACAGGGGCGCAAGCAGCGTGATGTAATAATGGCTGACGAGATGGCCGAAACACACAGCCCCGACAAGCCGCCGCTCGCTGACATGCGGGGTCGAAAGCGGAAGCTCGATGGCCTGGGTCATGCTTGTTCTTGCTTCTTGCTGTTGCGCGCTCAGCTAGCGCCCCGTTTCCGAAGTTCGTAATTCGTCGCAGCAATCTCCGACACGACTCTATGATTCTGGTGCCGCTTTTCGATTTGACGATCCTGACCAGGTTTGGCCCACGTGGTGCAGGAACTTCACATCGGCGGCACCAGCCTTGGCGCTCGCCGCGCGGATCGCCTGCCAGACGCGGTGCGGGGTGGCCGGCATGTCGATGTGGCGGATGCCGTATTCCGACAGCGCGTCGACCACGGCATTCATGATCGAGGTGAGCGAGCCGGCGCAGCCGGCTTCTCCGCAGCCCTTCACGCCCAGCGGATTGGTGGTGGCCGGCACCTCGTGGTTGGCGACCGAGAAGCTCGGCGCGTCGCTCGCGCGCGGCATCGCATAGTCCATGTAGGATCCGGTCAGGAGCTGGCCCTCGGCGTCATAGGCGGTCATCTCCATCAGGGCCTGCCCGATGCCCTGCACCACGCCGCCATGGAGCTGGCCCTCGACGATGATCGGATTGATGATGGTGCCGAAATCGTTGACGCAGGAATACTTCACCACCTCGATCACGCCGGTGTCGGGATCGACCTCGACTTCGCAGACGTGGCAGCCGTTGGGAAAGGTGGAGGCGCTCGGGCCCTCGCTCACGTGCTGTACGTCGAGCGAGGTCGGAACGCCCTCCGGCAGGTTAACGCCGGAGCGTAGCTTCTCGGCGAGCTGCATGATGCCGATTGCGGTGTCGGTGCCGGCGACCAGGAAACGCCCGTCCTTGAACTCGATGTCGGACGCGGCCGCCTCCAGCACATGCGCGGCGATCTCCTTGCCCCGCTCGATCACCTTGGCGCTGGCCTCGACCAGCGCGGTGCCGGTGTGCATGAGGCTCTTGGAGCCGCCCGAGCCGCCGCCCATGACCAGCCTGTCGCTGTCGCCCTGGACGAGCTTGATCTTGTCGAACGGGACGCCGAGCTTCTCATGCAGGACCTGCGCAAACGGCGAGGCGTGGCCCATGCCGAAGTCGAGTGTGCCGCTGAGGATCGTGACGCTGCCGTCGGCCTCGAACACGATCCCGCCAAGCTCTTTCGAGGGCGGCGCGGTGACCTCGAGGTAGCTGCCGATGCCGAGCCCGCGCAGCAAGCCGCGCTTGCGGCTCTCGCGCTTGCGCTTGCCAAAGCCTTTGACGTCGCCGGCTTCGAGCGCCTGCTTGAGCACGTTGGCGAAATCGCCGCTGTCATAGAGGCTGCCGAGCGCGGCCTTGAACGGCAGCTCGCGCGGCTTGACGAAGTTGCGCCGCCGCAGCTCCAGCCGGTCGATGTCCATCTCGGCGGCGGCGGCGTCGATCAGCCGCTCCATGTAGTAGTTGCCCTCGGGCCTGCCGGCGCCGCGATAGGCGGAGACGTGGCTCGTATTGGTGAACACGCACTTGGTCGAGACCTCGATCAGCGGCGTGCGGTAGGCGCTTTGCACGTTCTTGACGGCATTCTGGGTCGAGGGCATCGGCCCGACATTGGCCAGGAAGCCGCCCATGTTGCCAAAGCTCGTGAGCCGCACCGCCAGGAAGTTGCCGTCGGCGTCGAGCGCGAGCTCCGCGGTCACCCGGTGGTCGCGGCCGTGGCTGTCGGAGACGAAGCTCGACGAGCGCTCATCGGTCCACTTCACCGGGCGGCCGAGCGCGCGCGCCGCATGCAGGATGCAGACATATTCCGGATAGACGGCGGCCTTCATGCCGAACGAGCCGCCGACATTGCCGGTGATGACGCGTACCTGCTTGGGCTCGACGTTGAGGATCTGGGCGATGTTGCTCTTCATGCCGAACACGCCCTGCGAGCAGGTATAGAGCGTGAAGCGCCCGTTTTCGAACGCCGCGAGCGCCGCACGCGGCTCCATCGCGTTGACCACTACGCGGTTATTGATGATCTTGAGCTTGGTGACATGCGCGGCGCGGGCAAAGGCGGCCGTCACCTTCTCGCTGTCGCCATAGTGATAGTCGAGCGCGACATTGTCGGGCGCCTCGTCGTAGAGGACCGGCGCGCCGGGCTTCGCCGCCTCCTCCGGGTCGGTGACCGCGGGGAGAGGCTCGATGTCGAGCTCGACCGCTTCGGCAGCGTCCTTCGCCTGCAGCAAGGTCTCGGCCACCACGATCGCGACCGGGTCGCCGACATAGCGCACCTTGCCGACCGCGAGCGCATGGCGCGGCGGCTTCTTCATCTCGCTGCCGTCCCGGTTCTTGAACGGCACGATGCATTTGAGCGTCCCATAGCCGGCAAGGTCGGCCCCGGTATAGATGCCGAGCACACCCTTCATCTGGCGCGCCGCCTCGGTCGCGATGCCTCGAATGACGCCGTGGGCGTGGCGGCTGCGCACGATCACGGCGTGGGCCTGGCGGGGCAGGCTCACGTCGTCGGTGAAACGGCCTTCGCCCCGCACCAGGACCGGGTCCTCGCTGCGCAGCACCGGCTGGCCGATGCCGAATTTGGTGACGGACCAGCGGTTCGGATCGTTCTGCAAATTCATGGGGTTATCCGGTCGAGCGCGGCTCAACATCAGGCTGCCACAGAGGCCCACACGACACGTATATCGGCTGTGTATGGATGGGCGGTGAAGGTCGGCAGAGCCGCCCTGAAATAACGAAGTAAGCCCGTCTCGACAAGGACTTATGCCGGAGCTATGCGCACAGCGTGCAGCTGTTGCGCGAGCGCGCGACGCTGTTACACTTGGTCCCGATATCGGATCTGAACACGCCGCACGCCGTCGAGCGGGAGGCTCTGGCTGCGGCAGGAAGGCATCAAGATGAATGACGAGGCCCGCGATACGGGGGGCCTCGACCCTGCGCGTGACCGTGCGCCGCGGCGGCGCACGCCGTGGGGTCGGCGATCACCGTATGGTCAGCCGCGCCAGGGCGACGGCGGTCGTCCGCCGGGCGCGACCTATGCGGCGCTCGATCTCGGCACCAACAATTGCCGGCTGCTGGTGGCGCGCCCGACCGGCGACGGCTTTCGGGTCGTCGACGCGTTCTCGCGCATCATCCGGCTGGGCGAGGGCATTTCCGCCTCCGGCCGCATCAGCGATCCGGCGATCGCGCGCGCGGTCGATGCGCTCGCGATCTGCCGCGACAAGATGAAGGCCCGCGGCGTCACCCGCGCGCGGCTGATCGCGACCGAAGCCTGCCGCGCGGCCGAGAACGGCGCCGAGTTCCGCGCCCGCATCGCGGACGAGGTCGGGCTCGATCTCGAGATCATCGACCGCGAGACCGAGGCAGAGCTTGCCGCCACCGGCTGCACGCCGCTGATGGACCACAACGCCGACGGCGTCATCCTGTTCGACATCGGGGGCGGCTCCTCGGAGCTGGTGCGGCTCGGCCGCTCGGTGCACGTTCGCGGCGGGCCGCCGCTGCCGGAGATCGAGGCCTGGATTTCCATCCCGATCGGCGTCGTCACGCTGGCGGAGCGCCACGGCGGCCACGCGGTGACGCGCGAGACCTACGAGGCGATGATCGCGGAGGTGGCGGTGCACGTCGATCGGTTCGTGGCCGAGCACGGCCGTCCGGCGATCGATCGCGTGCATCTGCTCGGGACGTCGGGCACCGTCACCACCATCGCGGGCGTGTTCCTCGATCTCAAGCGCTACGACCGCCGCCGGGTCGACGGCTGCTGGCTGTCCGATGTGCAGGTCACCACCGTGATCGAGCAACTCCTTGGCTGGAGCTATGAGGACCGGGTCGCCAACGCCTGCATCGGCGCCGAGCGCGCCGACCTGGTGCTGGCAGGCTGTGCCATCCTGGACGCCATGCGGCGCGCGTTCCCGTGCCAGCGGCTGCGCGTCGCCGACCGCGGGCTGCGCGAAGGCATGCTGGTGCAGATGATGCGCGAGGACGGCGTCTGGGACCGCGGCGGCGAGGGAGCGGGCGCGCGGTGAC